>Ga0224555_1001089_pt1 | contig 39788 bp, 36 predicted proteins | sample 714S23034metaG_FD_180687 | JGI IMG/M metagenome (GOLD analysis project Ga0224555, IMG submission 180687) | Peat soil microbial communities from Stordalen Mire, Sweden - 717 S2 30-34 | ecosystem: Environmental > Terrestrial > Soil > Wetlands > Peat | place: Sweden: Norrbotten County, Stordalen... | reverse complement strand
GACCACCCTTCCCTGCTTTCGCGGGACGGCGCGATGCGCCTGAGAGGTATTAGTGAACGACGGCACCTCTTTACTGGCCGCCCATGAACCCAGATAAACATGCATTCGCGGATTCGCTGACCGAGCAAGTCCTGGCCGCTGTCTTCGAAGTCTCCAACACCCTTGGCGCCGGATTCCTCGAGAAAGTCTACGAGCGCGCCCTGCTCAGGGAACTCGGCCTGCGCGGCCTCCGGACCACCGCCCAAGCCGCCTTCGTTGTAAAGTACAAGGGCTTCGCGGTCGGCGAATATTTTGCGGATATCCTAGTCGAAGACACCCCGATGGTCGAATTGAAATGTGTGGACCGTCTGGCCAACGAACACACCGCGCAATGTCTCAACTATCTGAAGGTCTCCGGCCGCACCGTATGCTTGCTAGTCAATTTCCAGCGGCCCAAGGTCGAGTGGAAGCGAATAGTCCTTGACTTCCAGATCGCTACGTGACTTTCTCTTATCCGCGTTCATCAACGGCCAATTCGCCTTTTCCCCGCCTACTCCACCGCAATCGTAACCCCCGCCGGGCTCTGATACGGCCCCACCGCCAGCACCACCGGCAGGTCGCCGGGGGGAACGAAGCCGGTGGGCACCTGCGCGTTGATCTGCATCAGCCCGACAAAGCCCGGCGCCTCGCCCGCGAACAGGATGTTGGCCGGAACGCCAGCCATAGTCAACGACACCTTCAGCACCGGCCCAGGGAAAGGCGCCGCCGCAGCTTGCCCCGTGACGCCGGCGGGCGACGTCTGGCCTTCGCCCGTGGCATACAACACGACGATCGAGCCGCGCGGCGCCGGATTTTGGTCGGAGTTGATCGTGCCGTCCTGATTGACCACCACGGCATTGCCTGTGCCATAGTTCAACGTGAACAGCGCGGGATTGGCGTCCGCCAGCGGGACGTGCATGGACGCCAGCGTGACGCCCTGGTACACGACCTGCACTTGCGCCGAAGTCTGGCCCGCCATCGCGTAAGGTACCTGCGCGTTGATTTGATTCGACTGCACGTAGAACAGGGGAGCGGGCGTGGCATTGACGGGTATGCCAGTGAACAGCACCTGCACGTCGGCCAGCATGGTTGATAGTGTCCCCAACGCACCGAAGGTAGCAGTGACCGCCGCGGTGGGCCCTATGCCCTGGCCAAAGATGGAAAAGATCTCACCGGGTGCCAGAGGCCCCGGCAGCAGGCTGGCCGCGTTGGCCAGTGTCACATTGATGAGTTGCGGCGGCGGCGGCGTCACCACCACGGCCTGGGCTGTCGATAGCATGCGCACACGATTGTTGCCGGTATCCGCGACAAATACGTTGCCCTGGCCATCCAGTGCCAGCCCGCCGGGTTTGTGCAGCGCAACTTGGACCGCCGGACCGTCGTCGCCGTTGTACGCCGCATCGCCGGTGCCCGCAATCGTGGCGATATTGCCATCCGTGGTCACCAGGCGCACGCGGTGGTTGGACGTATCCGCGATGTAGACGTTCCCGCCGGTGTCCACCGCGACCTGTGAAGGTTCATTCAACTGCGCAGCCGCCGCGGCGCCGCCATCGCCGCTGAAGCCGGCGGTTCCCGTCCCCGCGATGGTGGAGATCGCGCCGCCGGGAGTAAGCATCCGGATGCGGTGGTTCTGGGTATCCGCGATGTACAGATTGCCGGCGCTATCGAGCGCCACTCCTTGCGGTTGGTACAACTCGCCCCACGCGGTATTTCCAGCGCCCGCGTCGCCCGCTGTACCGTTCCCTGCCACAACGTGGATGTTGCCCTGGGGGTCCACGAGGATGACCCGGTTGTTTTGGGTATCGGCAATGTAAGTGTTGCCCGCCAGATCGGCAACCGTACCTTGCGGCCCGCACAGAGGGGTGAGGGCAGCCGGATCGCCCTCGGCGCCCATTCCGCAGGTGCCGAGGCCCGCGAAGGTCGTGATTACCGCGGAAGGGTTCATGCTGCGCACGTTGTTGTTCTTGGTGTCGGCGATGTAGAGGTTGCCGGCCGGATCGAACGCCAGGCCGGTGGGACTGCTCAAGTTCGCGCTGGCAGCCGGCCCTGAATCGCCCAAATAGCCTGGCGTCCCATTGCCGGCCACAGTGGATATCGACCCGCTCGCGGCAACCTGGCGGACGCGCTGGTTGTTCGTGTCGGAGATATATAGCGATCCATTGTTGAGCGCCAGTCCGGTAGGCGTATTCAGCGCCGCCATCAACGCGCTGCCGCCATCGCCGCTGAAGCCGAATGTGCCCGTGCCGGCGACCGTGTTGACGATACCCGTCGCCGCGGTAACGCACCGCACGCGCTGCAATTCCGAGATATACAAGTCGCCCGCCGCGTCGAGTGTCACCTCCACGGGATCGATCAGCGAGGTTTGTAGCGCGGATTGCCCGTCGCCTGTGTACCCGCTCCCGCCCGGAACGCCCGCCATTTGCGTGAGCACGCCGGCGGGATTCAACTGCCACGCAGCGGAATTGGCGATATCGAGAAAATAGAGATCGCCCGCCGGGTCCGCGGCCAGGCCGAAGAGGTTTACGCTGAACGCGAAGTTCTGCGCGTTGAAGGTCTGCTGGCTGCAAACCGTGCTGATGGTGCCAGTGCCGGCCAGCACCTTGCGGATCCGACGGTTAAGGCTGTCCACAATATAAAGGTTGCCGGCGCCGTCCAGCGCCAGACCGGCCGGTTGGTTCAATTGCGCGGCAGTTGCCAGTCCGCCATCGCCGCCGAATCCCGCGATGCCTATCCCAGCAACCGTGGAGATTATCCCCCCCGGCGCCACTTTGCGCACGCGATGGCCATCGAGCTCGGAGATATACAGGTTGCCGGCCGGGTCCGTCGCCATGTCGCGCGGGCCCAGCAATAGCGCGGCCGTCGCCGGACCGCCGTCAGCATAGGCGCCGCTCTGCCCATCGCCCGCTACGGTGGTGATGTTCCCGTTCGTGCCAACGGCCCGCACGCGCTGGTTCCCGTAGTCGGCGATGTACAGATTACCCGCCGCATCCAACGCCAGGCCATACGGCTGGTTTAATTGCGCGGCCGATGCCGGGCCGTTATCGCCGCTGAAGCCTTGGTGTCCATTCCCGGCCACGGTGCTGATCACACCCGCGGGAGTCACTTTGCGCACGCGATTATTGGCTGCGTCCGCGATATAAAGGTTGCCGGCGGGATCCACCACGATCCCTTCGGGCTGCTGCAACTGCGCCGCGATGGCTTGGCCGCCATCGCCCACCAGATCGCTCCCCGCTACCGTGGTGAGCTGATAAGCCGGAGTCGACGCCGGCTGGGCAGGGAAGCAGCATAGCCCGAACCAGGCGAAAGCCAGGGGTATACCCCGATGTTGGACGTGCATATTCCTTTAAGAGGTGGGCAGGACCTCAAGTTTTTCTCAGAGACCGCCGTTATATAAGTGAGTTCGCCTATGCAACACCGAGCAATTCACCTGATTACGGCAGCCTGGATGGCCGCCCTCGCCAGCTTCGCGAGTGGACCTATCCACCTGAAAACGCGGGACCTGACTGCCGCGAGCTACCCGGCGGCGGAGGCTTTGCAGGCGCCCTCGCAAGGTCCCGGCCATCTGTTGGTGCAGTTCGCCGGCGGCCCCAGCGCAAACGATCTGCGGGAGTTGCAGCGGCGCGGCGCCCTGGTGGTCGGATCGGCGCCCGATGGAGGCATCACCATCTCGGCCGATCGGCCCATCTCGCTGGCCGGCCTGGCGGTCGAATGGTCGGGGCCATTGCTGGCCGAAGACAAGATCAGCCCCCTGCTTTCCCAGGGCGGCGCGAATGGCGGCCCGGCCGCGGTGGTGATCGAGTTCCATCCGGACGTACACATGCGGCGCGCGCTGCAATTGCTGCGGAGCGCCAACGTGCAGATCCTAAGGCATCCCGATCTATTGCCAAACCATGTGTTGGCTAACGCTACGTTGCCCGCGCTCACCCAGATCGCCGCCTTTGACGAGGTGGCCTACATCTTTCCGGCTTCCAACGATCTGATCCAGGGTAACCACGTGATGGCGTGCAGCGGCGCCGAGATGACGGCTGGAACGGTGGGGCAATATGTCCTGGTGGGGAACGGCTGGAGCGGTGCCGGAGCCGGCGTGGTCCAACTGGAGTACGTGTTCGCGCAAATGAGCGCCAAGCTGCCAGTGGCCGGCGCGCAATCGGAAATCGTTCGCGCCTTCCAGGAATGGGCCAAAAACGCCAATGTGCAATTTGTTCTGGGCGCCGGTGCAACCGGCAACCAGACCGTCTCGGTCATGTTCGCCGAGGGCCTCCACGGCGATAACTATCCCTTTGAGCCGGGCAGCCCGGTGCTGGCGCATACGTTCTTTCCCTCGCCCACGGATCCCGAACCGCTGGCCGGCGACATGCACTTGAACGAGGACCAGGATTGGCACATCGGAACCGATATCGATTTGTACACCGTGGCGCTGCACGAGGCCGGGCACGCGCTGGGCCTGGGGCACACCGACGATCCCAATACCATCATGTACCCGTACTACCGCCTTGGCGCAGGCCTTTCAAGCGGCGACATCGCCGGAGTACAGGCGCTCTACGGCAGTCCCGATACGGTCACGCCGCCGGTGACCACGCCGGTCACCCCGCCTCCGTCGCTCCCCGCGCCCGCGGCGTTAAGTCTGGCGATCGCCAATCCCATTAGTACGAGCGTGACGACGACGGCCGCGTCCATCTCGATCTCCGGGACGGCCAGCGGCGGTACAGGCAATCTTCAAGTGGTTTGGAGCAACAGCCAGGGCGGATCGGGCCCGGCCGCCGGGTCGGCGAACTGGTCCGTGGCATCCGTGCCGCTGGCCATGGGCGTAAACACGATTCTCGTCGTGCTGAGCGATGCGGCTGGGGATTCGGCCTCTCAGTCGATCGCCGTGACGCGCCAGGCGGCCGCCACACCGCCAGTGACTACGCCACCAGTTACCACGCCGCCTGCCGGACCACCGTCGCTCACCATCGCCTCGCCCGCGATGACCATCGTCTCCACGTCGGCCTCTACCATTGCGTTCAGCGGCACAGCCACTGCCGGCGTCACCTCGCTGACATGGTCCAATTCGACGGGCGCCTCCGGCAATGCCACCGGTACCGCGCAGTGGAACGTCCCCGCCATCCCTTTGCTCGTAGGCACGAACACCATCACGGTGAAAGCCTACAACGCATCCGGCGCCTCTGCCTGGCGCGCCGTCACGGTAGTGCGCCAGTAGGCCCGGTCGGGGCTTACTTCCTCAGCACCTTGTCCACCGCCTTGGCCAGCTCGCGGAACTCCTCGTGCGCGGCTGAATTCGGCGCGTACTCCGCGACCGTCAACCCGCTCGCCACCGCCTCCGCCACCACGATCCGCTGCCCGATGGGCGGCAGCACCTTCTTCCCCATGTCTTTCAGCGAAGATGCCAGCCCCCGCCCCAGATTGGTCGACATCAGCACCTTGGAAGGCACGAACCGGATGCGCGGCTTCTTCGACCGCCGCTCGGCGCGCGCCTTCAATGCCAGTGACAGGGCTTCCTTCAGCGCAAATAGATCCAGGGGCGACGCGCCGCACGGCAGCAGCATCAGGTCCGCCACCAGCGCCGCTTCGTAGGCGATCTCGGGCGCGCCCGGCGGCGTGTCGATCAGGACCACGTCGGCGTCCTTCTCCGCCTGCCGCACACGCGCCCGCAACGCCCCGTCGCCGCCTTCCACTTGCTCCACCGCGCGCGCCAGCATGCCGTCGCCCTGCGCGGCCCAAGCCACCAGGCTGTGCTGCGGATCGGCGTCCAGCACCCGCACGCTCCGCTTCATCGCCGCAAATTCGGCCGCCAGATTCCCGGCGATAGTGGACTTGCCCACTCCGCCCTTGCGTCCCGCTACGGCAATGATGGCCATGGAACGCTACTGTAGCGCGATGTAGTGCTTGGCGTGGTACAGCCGTGCGGAACCGTCCGGCGCGACGATTACCCGCAATGGCTGCGGCAGCTTCAGATCCGCCTGCCGCTCCGCCGTGCAGTCGGCCACCGCCGCGCCAGCTTGATTGTAGAGCGAGAACTTACCGGGCGCGTCTACGCCGGTTCCGGGAAGATCCCAGCCGAAGCCGTAGCTCCCCACCGTCACCTTGTGCCCGCACAACGTGAGGTCCCCTTCGGTGATGATCATCCCGACATACTTGGCCTTGATGTTTGTGGCGTATCCGGTGGTATCGATCAGCGCGAACAGCGCACGCGCCCCGGCCGGCGTCTTCACCAGGACGGCGTGGCGCGTGGGGATAGCGTTGCCTTCCAGGTAGAAATCTTTGGGCACTGCCGAATCGAAGGCCTTGCCGGTTATCACCTCAAACTTGTTCTGTGCCAGCGCACTCTGGCACCCAGCGCCGGACACCACCGCCACGGCCGCCAACCACAATCCAACTCGGTACTTCCGCATATCACACCTCGCGCCGCTATTGTATCGTGTATTCATCCTTTCCAGACCCACCCCTCCAAGAGCTAAAATAGTCGCTTCATGATCCGACCTTCCATTTCCATCGCCTCGCTGGCCGTCCTGGGCCTTGGAGCCGGCGTCTTCGCCCGCTCCCACCACGCCGAAGACCTGGTCGATCGTGTCCAAGGCGTGCGCATCGCCAGCCGTATCCCATGCGACGGTGCCACCAACCCTCAGGAGGAACTAAAACTGGAAACCACTTTCTCGCCGGGAGGCTGGCAGCGATCCTTCCATGTGGATGTCTTCGAGAGCCAATACTGCAAGCGCATGGACCTCTATTTCTTCTGTGTCATGCATGGCCACGATCGCTGGAAACACCAGTGGGCTCAAGATAGCCAGGGCACCCCCGGCCCTGCCAGATATTGGATCGACACCTGCTCCGCCTGGGGTTCGAAAGATGCCCGGGAGTACATCTTGAGCGGGTGGTATCAGGAAGGTGCGGCGGACCGCAAACTGCCTTGGAAGCAGGCTGCCATCAAGCGGGTTTCCGCGACGCCGGAGATCTACGAATTCGCCGACGCCAACGGCGGCTCCGCGCGCGTGGAAATCAAACGGAAGTAGGCGGGCGGGGGCCGATCCACTGCCTCGCACCCCCGCCGAATCCTTATGATCGCTTAGTGCCCTTGACCGTACCGGCGGCTTCCGGTCCCTTGAACTTACCGTCGAATTTCTTGCCCTCGACAGTGCCCTCGGTCGTGTAAGTCGCTTCGTTCACCACTACCTTGAAGCTGAAGGTGTTGCCATCCAGCTTGGCGTCTACCAGCGTTAGGTCGCCCATATCGCCGCTCAACGTCCCGCTCAGCTTCCCGCCATCGTCCTTGACAGTGAGCGTCCAGTTGGTGGGTTGCCCGGAATCGTCGGCGCTCACCACGTCCCATGTCCCCACCACCGGGTTGTCGGCCGCCCATGCTGCCACCGATGCGAACAAAAGGATCGTCAGAAACAAAGTTAACGTGCGTGTCATTTGCTTTCCTCTCCCCAAACGAGAATTTGCGCAGTCCCCGGCGCAGCCTGCTTTTGGCGCGTCGGAACGCGTCCATCTAGCATACCGCACCCAAGCACACGTTGTGCTGTGCCTGCCCCGGGTGCTTATCCGTTCTCGGGATTCTGATTGACAGAAACCGCTCCCTGACGGTCGCGGCTCGGTACACCTTGCGAAATCAACGTGACTGTTACCGAGCCGCGACCGTCAGGGAGCGGTCTCTGTTCTGGGGATTCCGCTAGGTCTATAATCGGCTAAAGCGCTCCTGGAGACCCAACATGTATTTTGAACAGTTCTATCTCGGTTGCCTGGCCCACGCTTCGTATATGGCTGGCTCCGAAGGTGTGGCGGCGGTCGTCGACCCGCAGCGTGATGTCGACGTCTATCTGGAAGCCGCGCGCGCCAACGGCCTCCGCATCGAGCATGTGATCGAGACCCATTTGCATGCCGATTTCGTCTCCGGCCACCGCGAATTGGCCGCCCGCACCGGCGCCAGGATTTACGTCGGCGCGCAGGCTGGCGCGCAGTTCCCGCACGTGGCGGTTTCCCAAGGCGATGAAATCCGCTTCGGCCAGTGCCTCCTGCGGTTTCTCGAAACCCCCGGCCATACTCTGGAAAGCATCTGCGTCCTGCTGACGGACGTGGATCGTTCGCCGCAGCCCTTTGCCCTGCTCACCGGCGACACCCTGTTCATCGGCGATGTGGGCCGTCCGGATCTCTCGCCCAGCCACACGCCGCGGCAGCTTGCCGGCTTGCTCTACGACAGCCTGCATCAGAAGCTGCTCAAGCTGCCGGACGGCGTCCGCGTCTACCCGGCCCACGGCGCTGGTTCCCTCTGCGGACGCCAGATGAGCAGCGAGCGCTCTTCCACCATCGGCGAGCAGCGCGTCGCCAACTACGCGCTGCGGGCCGCCACCCGCGATGAGTTCGTCCACTTGATCGCCGATACGCTTCCCGAGCGGCCCGCCTACTTCGCGCGCGATGCCGAGATCAACCGCACCGGCGCTGCGTCGTTGGGCGACCTGCCCCCTCTGCGGGAGCTGCGCCCGGATGCCCTTCCGCGGCTGCAACAATCCGGCGCTATCGTGCTCGACACGCGGCCGGACATCCAATTCGGCGCGGGTCACGTTCCCGGATCGGTGAACATTCCCCTCTCGGGCCAGTTTGCCGCGTGGGCCGGCGCTCTCCTTGGCCTCGAAACCGATCTGATCCTCGTAACCGAAAACGTTGCCGGCGCCCCCGAATCCCGCATGCGCCTGGCGCGCGTCGGCATCGAACGCGTCGCCGGATATCTGGCGGACGGCATCCGCGCGTGGCACACCGCCAATCAGCCGATCCAGCCGTTGCCCCACATCACAGTCCAGGACCTCGACCGCCTCCGGAGCGAAGACGCGGCTCTGCAAATCGCAGACGTTCGCCGCCCGGCCGAATGGGAGGAGGGGCACATTGCCGGCGCACTGCTGCTGCCGTTGAACCAGATCGCGGCCGCAATCGGCCAGTTGGACCCTGTCCGCCCCATCGCCGTCCACTGCAAGAGCGGCTATCGCAGCGCCATCGCCGCCAGCCTGTTGCTCCGCGCCGGATTCCGCCAGGTGGTGAATGTGACCGGAGGCTTCGATGCCTGGAAAACCGCCCGGCTGCCCGTGGCACAGGTCGTCCTGGCATGATTCCGTCGCACACCACCGCCGCTGTCCTCACCGCGCCGCGTGGGACCATTGCCGTGGCCTCTGTCCCGGTCGCCGAGCCGGGCGCCGGCGAAGTGCTGGTCCGGATGGAGGCCTGCGGTCTCTGCCATTCCGATCTGTTCGTTGCCTCCCTGGAGAAACTGCCGCGCGTGCCGCTCACCTTGGGGCACGAGGGCATCGGCCGCGTGGAGGCCGTGGGTGACGGCGAGGGCGCCGCGGGTGTCCACGGCTTCGCCGTCGGCGATCGCGTCGGCATCACCTTCCTGGCCTCCACCTGCGGCGCTTGCGAATTCTGTCTCACCGGCCGTGAGCGCTTCTGCCCGCGGCAACTCAATTTCGGCTATACCGTCGATGGCGCGCTGGCCGCATACGCCGTGGTGCCGGCGCCGTTGTTGTTCCGCGTTCCGGATGCGCTCCCGGCCGCCGACGCCGCCCCGCTGTGCTGCGCCGGCTGGACCGCCTACGGCGCGCTGCGCGAGGCCGGGTTGCGGCCCGGCCAGTCCGTTGCGCTGTTCGGCATGGGCGGATTGGGCCACCTCGCCATACAGTACGCGCGGCATCTCGGCCTGCGCGTGGCCGCCGTGGACCTATCCGAGAGCAAGCTGGAAATGGCGAGATCTCTCGGCGCCGACCTGGCCCTCTCGGCCGAAAATGCCGGCCGCACCCTACAGAAACAGTGGGGCGGCGCTGACGCCGCCATTGTCCTGACCGGTTCCCCCGTCGCCATTCAAGAGGCTTTCCGCTCGCTCAAGCGCACCGGCACATTGATTACTTCCGGTCTCTCCACCAATCAATACGAATTGCCCATCGTGGACACGGTACTGAAGGGGATCTCGATCCGGGGCAGCTATCTCGGTACCCGCGCCGACCTCGAAGAAGTCTTCCGCCTGGCACAATCGGGCGTGGGGCGCGCCCACATCGAAACGCACGCGCTAGACCAGGCCCCCGAGCTGTTCGAAAAGATGCGCCGTGGCGAGATCCTGGGCCGCGCCGTAGTCCTCTTCTGACCGTGGGGCAGGCCCTCGGCCTGCGGCGGCCTCTCAGGCCGCCTCTTTTTGGTTGCGGCTGCGCTGTCCTGTGGGGCAAGTCCGCCAGCGCGCAGAGCGCAAGTCATTTTCTGCCCCTTTGTGCGCGGTCACATATCCCTCCAACCCGGGCCTATTCCGAGGGTCATCGCTCGCCACCAACAAATCAGGCTCCGGACGTTCTACATGAACGGCATGCAACGGGAATCCCCAGAAGCGCAAACGCCGTATTTCACCCCAGGCCGGGTGCATACGCACTCAGCCCAAGCTGAGCCTGAAGTCTTTCCTCTGGCTCGCGTATGCCTTCTTGGCGGGCGTGGCGCAACCTTGGCGTCTTTGCGTGAAATCGGCCACCCTCGCCACGCGCAGTCCAGTAACAGAACCTTCTGAAAAACAATAACTTCTCCTGCCTTCCCCATCCCGCTTGAGATTGGCCGGTTTTCGATCACAAGCTGAGAACCCCCCACATCCCCATGAAAACAAACCAAACCACCCCCAAAATCCCCAAACCCGCGCACCCGCCCATGCTATTCTCATCGTCGAAATGGGACACTCCACTGACAACCCTCCCCTCACCAGCGTCCAGCAATGCGTCGTCGACGCCCTGGCCGCCGGCTCCACCCTCACCGATACCGCCGAAACCTACGGCGTCCACCGCGTTACCATCTACCGTTGGATGAAAACCTCCAAGCCCTTCGCCGCCGCCCTCCACCGCGCCCGCGCCGAATTCGTCCTCGCACGCCGTGACGACCTCCACCATCTCAGCAACCGTGCCTTGGAAACCCTGCTCGCCGTCCTCGACAATCCCAAGGCCTCGCCCGCCGTCCAGCTCCGTGCCGCCATGTTCATTCTGCAACGTCCCCAACTGCCCAAGACCGGCTGGTCCATGCCCGAGCCCGCCCCCGATCCCGACGGCAAGAAGCTCCTCGACTCGGCCATCATCGAACAGGACTACGACAGCCTGCCGGGTCTCTGTAACATCGAAAGGGAAGAGCCCGTCGAAACGCCCGCCGAAACGCAGGCCCCCGCCGAATCACGAACTTCCGATCCCCCACCGCCCCCGGAATCGCCCGCCCCGCCCGCCCACGATCGATCGCCATGCAACCAAATGCAACACGATTTCGAAATTTGCGATGACGTTGCATCCGCCCCCGCCCCCCGCCAAGGCCTGCACTCCTGCCCCGTGCCTCCCGGCGTCCTCAAGGCCCGCAATCAACACCGGCAATACCTCGATCTCCTCGACATGATCAAAGCCATCGAACAAACACCCGTCCCGAAAATCGAAAACATCGAAAACGACGACGCCCCCCAGCCAGCCACCCGCCATCCCAATGCTAAACTTGTTGAGGAGTGCCCCTGATGACACCGGCTGCCGAACTCTGCCAGTCTCTCTCCCAAGCCCGCGCGCAGACCGACAGCCTCTTCGGCCTGGTCGATCCCGCCGCGCTGTACGAGCGTCCCATCCCCGAGCGGCATCGCATCGTCTTCTATCTCGGTCACCTGGAAGCGTTCGATCGGAACCTGCTCGGCCCCGCTCTCCACCTGCCCGCGTTTCATGCCGGCTTCGACCAACTGTTCTCCTTCGGCATCGATCCCGACTCAACCGCTCTGCCCGCGGACCAGCCCGCCGATTGGCCCGCCGAAAATGAAGTGCGCGATTACAATGCGCGCGTGCGCCGCACCCTGGATGCCGCCCTTGCCCAAGCCCCCGGCAACGTCCCCGAGGAACTGCTCCACGTGGCCATCGAGCATCGCCTGATGCACGCCGAAACCTTCGCCTACATGTTGCATCATCTGCCGTTCGAACAGAAGGTGCCGCCCGCATTTTCGGCTGCCCCGTCCGGCCCCTCGCCCGAAACCCGCATGGTAGAGATCCCCGCCGGCCCGGCCACCCTCGGCCGCAAACATGGCGATGGCTTCGGCTGGGATAACGAGTTCGACCAGCACCAGGTCGACGTTCCGGCTTTCGCCATCGCGCAACACAAAGTCACCAACGGCGGCTATCTGGAGTTCGTCAAGACCGGCGCCGCCCCGCCGCATTTCTGGGTCCGCCGCGACGACCAGTGGTTCTATCGAGGTATGTTCGCCGACATTCCGCTGCCCCTCGATTGGCCCGTCTACGTCTCCCACGACCAAGCGCAAGCCTACGCCCAATGGAAGGGCAAGGCCCTGCCCACCGAGCCGCAGTTCCATCGTGGGGCAGGCTCTCAGCCTGCAGCGGCCTCTCAGGCCGCCCCGCTCTTCGCTCGCGAAAACGTGGATTTTCGAAGCTGGGACCCCGAACCAGTCACCGCTTCGCCGCCGAATCCTCTCGGCCTCTCGCAACTGGTCGGCAACGGTTGGGAATGGACCGCCACGCGCTTCGAGCCGTTCCCCGGCTTCCAGCCGCTCTCTTTCTATCCCGGCTACTCGGCCAACTTCTTCGACGGCCAGCACTACGTGCTCAAGGGCGGTTCGCCGCGCACCGCCCGATGCCTGCTGCGCCCCAGCTTCCGCAACTGGTTCCGCCCGGCGTACCCATACATCTATGCAACTTTCCGGCTTGTTGAAAACTAATCGGGAATTGAGCGCGTTCGCTGACGACGTGCGCGAAGGCTTAAGCCAGCAGGGGCAGAAACAGCTGCCCTGCCAGTATTTCTACGATGATGTCGGCTCGGCCCTGTATGAGGCCATCACCGTGCTACCCGAGTACGGCCTGACGCGCGCCGATACGCGGCTCATCCGGCGTCTGGCCCCCGAGTTGGCCGAACGCTTCGAAGTGCCCGTTGCCGTCGCCGAACTGGGCAGCGGCACCGGCGCCAAAACGTGGCGGATTCTGGAATCGCTCGCGCGCCGCGCGCCGGTCGCTTACTATCCCATCGATCTCTCGGCCTCCGCGCTGGCCCGCTGCGCCCAGGAGATGGCCGCCTTTGCCGACGTCCATCCCATCGCGGAATCCTATTTCAACGGCCTGCGCCAGGCGGTCTGCGCCAGACTCCCCGGCCAGTCGCTGCTGGTTCTTTTCCTCGGTAGCACCATCGGAAATTTCGTGCGCATCGACGCACAGGACTTCCTTCACCAGGTGCGCGCCTGTCTCATGCCCGGCGACGCCCTGCTGCTCGGCACCGACCTCGTCAAGCCGCTCGCCCGCCTGCTCCCGGCCTATGACGATCCCGCCGGCGTCACCGCCGCCTTCAACCGCAACCTGCTGGCGCGCATCAACCGCGAATTGGACGGCAACTTCGCGCTCCGCAATTTCGCGCATGAAGTGCGCTGGAATCGACTCCACCGGCGCATCGAAATGCATTTGCGTTCGCTCAAAACGCAGCGCGTCTCCATCCGCGCCGCCGGCTTCGAGTGTGAGCTGCGTAAGGACGAAACCATCTGGACCGAGTCCTGCCACAAGTTCCACGCCGAAGAGGTCCGCGAAATGGCCGTGGCGGCGGGCTTCGACTGTCCCGCGCAATGGCTCGATGAAACCTGGGCCTTCACCGAGAGCTTGCTGACCGCGTGAGCGCCGTCGTCGAGTTTCGCGCGGCGTCATACCATATCGGCGGGCGTGAGATCCTCAAGTCCCTGACCCTCTCCGTCGAGGCCGGCGAAACATTGATGTTGCTCGGCCGCAGCGGTTCCGGCAAAACCACCGCGCTCAAAATGGTGAATGGCCTGCTCTTCCCCAGCGCCGGCGATGTGCTGGTGGATGGCAGGCCCACTCGCGGCTGGGACCCCGTGCGGCTGAAGCGTCGCATCGGCTACGTCATTCAGGAGATCGGATTGTTTCCGCATTACACCGTCGCTGAAAACGTCGGTATCGTGCCACGCCTGGAAAACTGGGACGCGCCGCGTATCCGCGCTCGTGTCGAAACGCTGCTCCGCCAGGTGGGTCTCGATCCGGAACAATTCGCCGCGCGCTATCCGGCGCAACTCTCCGGAGGCCAGCGCCAGCGCGTCGGCGTAGCGCGGGCGCTGGCGGCCGATCCGTCCGTTCTGTTGTTCGACGAGCCCTTCGGCGCAGTCGATCCCGTCACGCGCCTCGACCTGCAAAAGCAGTTCCTGGACCTGCGGCGCGATCTGGGCAAGACCGCCATCTTCGTTACGCACGACGTGCGCGAGGCGCTGATGCTCGCCACTCGCATCGCCCTGCTCCGCGATGGAGCGCTCGAGTTGCTGGCCACGCCGCGCCAGTTCCTAGACGCCGCCAGTCCTGAGGCCCGCGCATTCCAGGCCTGTCTCGACTGGAAAGTGGCCCCCCAATGAAAGCCATGTGGGGCAGCCTCTCAGGCTGCGGCGGCCTCTTAGGCCGCCCCCCCGCGCTCGCAATCCTCTGGACCGGCCCCTCCACCCTACCCGCCGAAATCGCCGAACTCACCCTCGAGCATCTCACGCTGGTGCTCGTCTCCATGGCCATCGCCATCGCCGTAGCCGTCCCCGCCGGCATCCTGATTACGCGCCGCGCCGCGTGGCGTCCCTGGGTCCTGGGATTCGCCAACGTCATGCAAACCATCCCCAGCCTGGCGCTGTTCGGCTTTCTGATCCCCGTGCCGCTGATAGGCGGCATCGGCAAGCGCACCGCCATCGTGGCCCTGGTGCTTTACGCGCTGCTCCCCATCTTGCGCAATACGCTGGTAGGCATCCTGGGCGTGGACTCCGCCGTGCGCGAATCCGCGGTGGCCATGGGGATGACCGGCAGCCAACTCTTGTGGCGTGTGGAGATGCCCCTGGCCGCGCGCACCATTCTGGCCGGCATCCGCGTCGCTACCGTCACCACCATCGGCACCGCCACCATCGCGGCAGCCATCGGAGGCGGAGGCTTGGGCGTCTTCATCTTCCGCGGCATCGCCTCGGTGGACACCGCCCAGATCCTGGCCGGCGCCGTACCCGCCGCCTGTATCGCGCTAGCGGCCGACGCCGCCCTCGGCCTGCTGGAGCGCCGCTGGCGGAATTAGTGGGGCAGGCCCGTGGAGGGCGGGCTTTAGCCCGCGCGGGGCTTCAGCCCCGCTCTTCGGCGAGCCGCCTATTGGCACGCCGAAAACCTAAACGAAAACACCCGCGTAGCCCACTCCAGTGCGCCGCTGCCAGCCATGTACTCCCCCGTGTACCACATCGTGCAGTCGTCGGCCGGATCCACACTCATGCTCGTGTAATCGCCCCAACGCGCGCCGCTCGACTGCGAACCGCTCCCGCTATGAACAGTGGCCTCCGCCTCCAGCGCGTTCAACGGATCGCTGGCCACTCGTCCGGTGTAGCGCATGCCTGGGTAAACGCTCGCGCTCGAAACGCTGTAGCCGACAGCGATGTCTCCCATCTTGTCCATCGCGATGCTGCCCATCCAGCGGTGCGTGGTGTCCGGGGAATACGTCCGCCGCTGTCTTTGTCAGCGCGGGTGCGCTGTTGTTTCACGACGCAATGCCGACGCGAAATGCTGTTCAGTATGGGTGTCCGCCTTAGATGTTATTGCGTGGGCACACCGCTCAACACGCCAGGCGGAACCTCGGTCGAAGGATCTTGCACGTATTGCCGGCCAATGGCTTTCTGCAGTAGATTTTGAAACGTTTCAAACCTGACATCCAAGCTCGCGCCCGGCCGGCTGCCGCCCGGAATCGTGAGTTGCGCCGTTTCGGGCGGCGCAGTGAGCGATAGCGGCGTCAGGTTGCGCAATTGGTCGAGGCTCTGTGCGGTGTAGAACACGCGCACTAAGAACTCCGCCGTATCTTTCGACTGTCTCAGTTCGAAGACGAGCGCTCCGCCCGGAGGACAAAAGTCAGGTTGATAGCCGGGCAACTGCCAGTGCGCGTTAAGGAGTCCGGCCAATCCCGTCACGAACACATCGGAGCTGGTCACTACCAGCACCTGGGTGGTAGGGCTGCCAAACGCCCCCGGAATCGCTTCGCCCAGTACAGCTTGCTTCATCGAGCGTAGTATATGCGCAGCCGTGTTGGAACTCTGCACCCGATCGAGGTACGGCGTCCTGAAGTCAATCGCTTCGGCAACCGTTGCGATCCGGGTCTGTTGGGAAAGGGTATCCATGGTAAGCTGGCCCCAGGCCAGGTCCGCGAGCGGCAACCCGTCCGCGTATTCCATGATGAATGCGTCGGCCGCCTGACCAGCGGATGTCATTCCACCTAAGTTCACGACATTTCCAGTGGCCACTCCCGTTGTGACGGCGTCCAGTGGAATCGGTTGCGCCGTAGGATCAGTGACGCCTGGCGGCGTGGGCGGCGGTGGCTCGACTCCTTGTTGATAGTTGTAGAGCACGCTGCGAATCAGGGAAAATTCGGCGCTGTAAGCGGACGCCAAGGCAGTCCCGCTATTGTAAACTTCCTGGACCTCGTTCGCCGCGCGGTTGGCGTCGACCGCCGCCACGCCGGCCGCAATGGGATCGAAAACCGGGTCGGTTTGGTTCAACGGGTACGAGTGTACGGGAATCGTTATGCCGGGGATCAACCCCTGCCCGAACATGGTGGCCGTCAGGTTGGAGCGCTGAATGGAATTGGCGCGGAAGTACGAATGCCCGAGATCCGTTGTGGCATCCCCCGTCAGAAGTCCCTCGGCGAGCAGATAATTCCGGTAATAAGTGCCCAGCAGGACGGCCGCCTGTTGACCGTGTACAGTCAGGTAGCCCGTCGGAACCCCGAAGTCGGGGTAAGGCCTCGGTGAATAGACGGCGTAAGCGGCTGGCGACAGCGTCGGTGACCGCACGCCGTGGCGGCCAAAGATAACAATCTGCTTAAGAATCGTGTCATCGTTTGTAACCGTCTGCGCCGGGACGGGCGCCCCGATTGCCAGCATGAACCACAAGCCTGGCATCGCGATCCATCGTTTAGATAAAGTCATGTTCGCTACTTCGTTCCGGGGTCCTTCCCCCACTGGTGATCTGCGCCATAGAGGCGCACGTTCGTTTCGCAATTGGCTAGTTATTGAGATCGGCGTACCTCGGATCGATCTCGTGGTGGGCCATCCGCACAAAAGTGCTCAGGGGGCAGTCGAAGGTAGCATTCGGGACGCTGCAGCCGGGGATGAATACGGGGACGTTGGCCGGGGGAGCGGCGAGCGTCAGGGGAGTCTGGTTGCGAAGCTGGTCCATGGTCTGGGTGACATACGAGGCGCGGACGAGAAACTCGCCAGTCCGCTGGGATTGGCGGAGTTCGAAGACCAGGGCGCCGCCGAGAGCCGCGACATCCCGCTGGTAACCGCCGACCAGCCAATCGAGATGCCAGAGTCCGGCGAGTCCGGTGACATTGGTGTTGGAAGCGGACAGAAGCACTATCTTATCGGAAGGAGTGCCCAGCGCCCCGCTCATGGCATTCCCGGTGGCGGCCTGAACCATGGTGCGGACGATGTGCGAAGCCACGTTGGAGCTCTGCACGGCGGCCAGGTAGGGGGTGCAGAATTCGAGATCGAGCAGGGTGTCGTACACGCGGAAAATCTGGCTGATACTGGCGGCGTCCAACTGGCCCCAGCCGACATTGGAAGCGGCCATTCCATCCTCGTACTCCATCATGAAGGGATCGATTGCAGTATAAAAGGCTAGGAGGCCGCCGGGATTGACCGGCATAGTGGAATTTCCGGCCGTGAGGGTGATGGGAAGGGTGGTGACGTCCACCTTGCCCGCCGGGGTGGGGGGCGCCGGGAAAGTGCCGGCGGGATAGTTGAACAAAACCGAGCGGACCAGGGCGAACTCGTCGGCGTAGGTGGTGGCCAGCGCCTGCGGATTACCGCCGAGGCGGCCGTTGACGGCGGCGATCGCCATCTTGGAATTCAACGTCGCGACGCCGGCATCTATGGGGTCGAACAGCGGGTCGAAATCGGGGTTGGGGATAGTATTGATGGTGACGGAGGCCACGGCCGCGGGGAGCAGGCCGGTGACGAAGGCTTGGGCGGTGTCCTCAATGAGGGGAGTGTTATTGGCGCGGACGTAAACGAAGGCGGCATCGGCGGCGTCGTTGCCGGTCAGCAATTTTTCCTGTTGTGTGAGCAAGAGGCGGAAATAGCCGCCGAGCAGCGTTTCATTCGCCTGGCCGTTCGGCGTAATGACGGCTTGGCCCGTTGGGTTGAAAGTGGGAAAAAGAAGCGTCGAGAAGGCCACCAGGTCGGAGTTGGAGACCACGGGCGTGCGTACGGCATGGCGTCCGAAGATAATAACCTGCTTGAGTACACTGGTATCGGCGGGCTGCGCCGCCAGGAATGGCCCGCACGAAAAAGCTAGCGTGGCGAGCCGGACGAAACGAGACTTCATATTTTGCACAATAGTGGTACCGTCGTGCGGAACGAATTCTCAAGGAGACTTCCGAATTTCCTTGACGGTTACAGCGGAATGTTACGACAATCAGATATTAATTCACGTTTATTAGTAACGCAACTAGTTGGCATTTATTGTTATCCATCGGTAGTAATTGTCAGACTCAGACCAAGGGGCCATGCGTTCGCCGCCGGAGCGCCGGCTCATCGGACGCCGGCTATCAAGTCAACATTCTCTTGCTGCAAGGGTGTTTCCGGGACCTCTACTATCTGAGTGACCCTCGCAAGAGCTGACGGGCGATTACGGTCAGCGCTTGCTCGGCAAATTCTGGATACTGCGGGGCGGCCTCCGCGAGTGCCAAGCGGTTCAGTTCCGGGTCGATCTCAATCGGGGGCATCCGTGGCTGGCACTGTCCTCAACAGGGCGACCCTCTTAAGGGCGGGGCGCTCATGGTGTTTCGTCGAATCTTCTCCGGCACCATGCGGCCGGAAGACGGCTTCGTCATCGACAAGGATGGCCAGGTGCCCGAGGTCTACGCGGAGCGGCAAGCGACCAGCGAATTCGAGAAGGATGTCTGGAGACGCTTCTGGGACTTTGCCAACGACGAGAAACTGGCGAAGGAGCGCGGCGTGCGGGCGATCCACGGCGCCGCGCCCTACATGCGTCTGGATCCCGACCGGGTGTACGAAATCTGCCTGAGGTCAACCGGAGAAGTCATCATCACGCCTGGAACGCGCATGGCGCCGCCGCAAGCGGAATGAACCGACCAGGAGCGCAGAAACGCAGATGCGCTGATCCGACTAGCCGGGCAACTTCGATTCTCCCGATTTGTATCCCGGCTCATCGGTCGAGAATCTTGTTGCGGGGCCGCGGAGTCATCTTGCCGGCCGTCGAGCCCGGCCGCGCCCAAACCGCCATGCAAGCACGACGGCGGGTGGAAATGGTTGCGCGGAGGAGAGGGCGGCGGCGCTGGCCAAGTCGCCCGCGCACTGGTGCACGTTTGTCGCCGTCAATTATTCGGTCGAGCCGCGTGGCAGCGATTTCGCCCTCGGCAGCGCTTAAAATGGAATAGCCAGAGGTGCCAACAACGTGTTTGTTCCGGAGCCTATCGGGTACGTCAGAAGTCCTTACGCCAGCACTAAGGAGATTCCAAAGGGACTGGGCGCGAAGCATGAGGCGGAAGGGTCTATAGAAATACGCCCGGAATTTGAGCCGGGTCTAACGGACATCGAGGGTTTCTCTCACCTGATCGTCCTCTGGGAATTTGATCGCTCCGAAGGATTCAGCCTGGTAGGAACTCCCCCGAGCGACAATCGCCCTCACGGAGTGTTCGCGACTCGTTCTCCGCTGCGCCCGAATCCAATTGGGCTAACGGTGGTCGAGTTGCTCCGCCGGGAGGGTGCCTGGCTCCGCGTGCGCGGCATCGACATGCTCGACGGTACCCCGATTCTCGACATCAAGCCTTATCTTTCGAATGTGCCGCCGGAACGGCTCAGACGGGGCTGGCTGGCGGAGGCTGAACTGCGGGCCGGAGTGAAACCGTAGCCGCGAGTTGGTATCGCTTGCTCCCTCTCCATCGCCGCCACATCCATTTTGATAAGCTTGGGGTGTTTGCGCCCCCCAACCAAGCGCGCTTGTCGTTTCCGGACGCGCCGGGCTTATCGACAAGGAAACTCACGTCATGGAAAACTACTTCGTAAACCTGCTCAGTCTTTCGGTTCTTGTGCTCGCTCCCGCCGTTGCGCAACAACCTCGTTATCCCTTCTATGATCCGAACCTCCCGGCGGAGAGCCGCATCGACAATCTTCTCTCGCTCATGACCACGGACGAGAAGATCAACTGCCTGGGCACGCGCACCGGCGTCCCCCGGCTCGATGTTCCCAATATCGGCAGCTCCGAGGGTATTCACGGCGTCGTGCAACGCGAAGCACGCGGCCCGCTCCAGCCCATCACGACTACGCAATTCCCGCAGCCTCCCGGCATGGGCGAGACGTGGGACCCCGATCTCGTGCGCCAGGCCGCCGCCGTCCAGGGCTATGAGGCCCGCTTCATCACCCAAACTCCGAAGTACAACCGCCAGATCCTCATGCTCTGGGGACCACAGTCCGACCTTGCGCGTGACCCACGTTGGGGCCGTGGCGAAGAGGTATATGGCGAAGACGCATTCCTCAATGGGACCATGGCTGTTGCCTTCATCAAGGGCCTCCAGGGCGACGACCCGAAATACTGGCAGGCCGCGGCTCTGCTCAAGCACTTCCTCGCCAACAGCAATGAAGACCACCGCAACATCTCCTCTTCCGATTTCGATGAGCGCCTGTTCTGGGAGTATTACTCGGTTCCTTTCCGTATGGGCTTCCTCGAAGGCGGGGCGCAAGCGGTCATGGCCTCGTACAACGCGTGGAACGGCACGACCATGGCCGTTAATCCCGTCCTGCGCAGCATTGTGCGTGACAAATGGGGTGTCCAGGTCATCTCCAGCGATGGCGGAGCCGTTAAGCTGCTCGTCGATCCGCGCCATCTCTTCCCCAACCAGGAAGCGGCCGTCGTCGCATGCCTGAAAGCCGGCATCAATGAGTTCCTCGATAGGTATGCCGACGAAACCAGGGCCGCTCTGAAAGACGGCTCCCTCGCTGTGACCGACATTGACGCGGCCCTCCGCCTGAAATTCCGAATCGCCATCAAGCTCGGACTGCTCGATCCGCCCGAGATGGTTTCTTACACTAAGATCAAAGACTCGCCCGAGCCTTGGAACACCGATAAAGATCGCGCCGTTTCCCGTCAGATCGCCCTGGAATCCGTCGTCCTTCTAAAGAACGACAAGAACTTTCTCCCGCTCGACAAGAAGTCCCTCAAATCCATTGCCGTTATTGGCCCGCTCGCTGACTCCGTGCACTGGGACTGGTATGGTGGCACGCCTCCCTATGCCATCACGCCCTTGCAGGGCATCAAGGAGGAGCTTGGCCCCAATATCACCGTCAACTACGCTGCCGACGAACTGGGCAACGCCGCGGTGAACGCAGCGCGCAAGTCCGATGTCGCCGTTGTAGTGGTTGGCAACGACCCCACCTGCGGCCCTGACATGAGGCATGACTGGTACAGCGCCTCCGATGGCGGCGGCGTCACGTTGCCCTGCACCGTACCCAGCGACGGCCGGGAAGGCCGGGACCGCGAAACCATCGACCTGTATCAGGAACAGCTCATCAAGCAGGTCTACACCGCGAATCCGAAGACGGTCGTCATCCTCATTTCGAGCTTCCCTTTCGCCATCAACTGGACCCAGTCCAATATTCCCGCCATCCTGCACATGACTCACGCCTCTCAGGATGAAGGGACCGCGCTGGCGAAGGTCCTCTTCGGCGCGTACACGCCGGGCGGCCATCTCGTCGAAACCTGGCCCAAATCTCTCGATCAGTTGCCGGTGATGATGGACTACAACATCCGCGATGGCCGCACATACATGTACTTCAAGGGCGAGCCGCTTTACGCATTCGGATTCGGCCTCAGCTACACGGCGTTCAAGTTTTCGAAGCTGAGGACGAGTTCCGGGCAAGTCGCCAAAGATGGAACGGTGAATATCAGCGTTGACGTGACCAACACCGGCAGCCGCACGGGCGACGAAGTCGTCCAACTCTATGTGAGGCATTTAGGCTCAAAAGTCGAACGCCCGCGCCAACAACTCGCAGGATTCCAGCGCGTGACCGTGCCGCCCAATGAGACAAAGACGGTTCAGATCGCCCTGCCGGTTTCGCGGCTGGCGTACTGGGATGTAAAACTCCAGGCCTTCCGCGTCGAGGCCGAACCTGTCAGCCTCATGATCGGCAATTCGTCGGCCAACATCTCGCTCACCGCCACGGTGCAAGTGCAGTAGGCAAGAACATATCGGCGCACTTCCGCTCGCCGCGGCGCCACGACGCATAGTAGCCACAAGCCATTGGGAGCGCTAAGATTGTCTCCACATGAATCGCCTGTGCTTGCTGCTGTGCACCGCCCTGCTGCTGATGAGCGCCTGCTCGCCGACTTCCCAGCCCGAAGCGGACCCCGGCCTGCTGGCCGAAATTCAATTGATCCGCGCCATCGATAATCACGCGCACCCAGTGCGCGTCACCGGCGCCGGCGAAACAACCGGATCGCGGATTTGACGCGCTCCCGGTGGACAGCATGGAGCCGCAGTCCGACCCAGTGAACCTGCGCTCGCAATCGCCGGACATCGCGGCCGCGGCGCAAGAGCTCTACGGAGGTCCCGGTGGGAAGCAGCGCATCCAGCGCGAACAGGGCGACAACTATCCGGCGTGGGTGCTCGACCAGATGGGTGTGGACGTGATGCTGGCGAATCGCGTGGCCCTGGGACAGAGCATCCAGCCGCCGCGTTTCCGCTGGGTACCCTACGCCGACGCCCTGCTGTTTCCGCTCGATAATTCGGCGCTGGCACAGCAGAACTCTGATCGAACATCCTTCTTTGCCCTGGAAGACCAGTTGCGGCAGCGCTACCTAAAGGACGCGGGAATGGAAAGGCCGCCGGCCACGCTCTCCGAGTACCTGGCGCGCGTGGTGACTCCCACGCTGGAACGGCACCGGCAGGGCGGCGCCTTGGCCGAAAAGTTCGAAGCCGCCTATTTGCGCTCCCTGGCCTTTGACAAAGTGGACCGGGCCGAAGCGGGCGGATCTATCAGCGCTTCGCCGGCAAGCCCGGTCCCGCCCAGCCCGTGTACAAGCCGCTGCAGTAGCGAGTTTCTGTTCTGCCTGAACTCCTCCATCGCCGGCTCGGCCTATAACGCTTGGGCGCGTATGGGCGCCGGCATGCCCGCACTGCTGCCTCCCGACCGTTTCCATTTCGACGTGCTCAATTCGGACTTTCAGTCCGGTCTTCAGTAGGCTGCGCCGGACGAACCCGTCTCGGGGCGCATGCAACCAGCGCGCTTCTGGCCGGATCGCCGCGCGGCAACCGATAAGAGGATGGTCCCCCGGCGGTACGCACCACCAGGCCCACGTCGGCGAATCCGATTTGCGATTCGTGGACGGTAGAAAATGGTGCAAGAAAACAACCACCCACCCATGGCTTGTCGTTTGGCGAGGCGATTGCTACATGAAGGCCGTGACACACAAAGAGCAGCCCCAGCGAGAAGCGATTGATTCCCCGTTTGGCGCCCTCCAACCACTCACCTCACTAGAACCCGCTGAAACCCTCTAAATCCTCACAATTGCTCTCGCTGGGCTTGGCAGGCTGCCTTCTCGCACTGAACAATCAAGGCACGGTCGTCGAGGCCGTCGCCGAAGACGATTGTAAACACCAAAAGGAAGCGACCGGCGCAAGGCTGAATCTACGGCAGCGGCTAACCAGAGCCGGCGTAGCGGCAGAAACGTGGCGCCTGTAACCGGGTTGCGGGACTGAACCTCCAGGTGAATCCAGTAACCAAAAGGTGATTGCTCGGCATCTCCGGCCCGAGTCACGGCGATCCGAATCGCATGGATACGTTGGTATGCGCGGTGGTCGGCGTGGTGTTCGGTGTCAGCGCGGAAATCGGTGTCGGCGGCAGGGCAGCGGCATACAGCGCCAGCACGGCGGCAAATAGAGACGGGGCGGGTGCGGGTGGTGTGATCATGGCATTGTTTTTTTAGCGGATAGTTGCGCGGGGAGGAGCAGGTCAACAGCAGGGCTTGGCCAAATCAAGATCGGCACCGCCTCAAGCGAGTCGGCGAAGGAAGCCCATCGCTCTCAAAGCGCAGTTCTACGGCTATGGCGGCGTGAGCAGCGCTATGCTGAAACAAGAACCACCCGCACCTAAGCCAATGCAGCGAAAGATCTTCTGGATCACTTTCATGTTCCTGGGGCTAATTGCCGATTTCGCGCTACCGATTTGGTGGGCGCTGGGAGCAACCATTCCGATTTTCTGCGTAAGCTGGTGGGTGGCATATCGGAGCGAGTGGTTTTGATCGCCCAATTGGCTCAATCCCGCCCGTTTGTCCGCCTGAATGGGTGACCACCCTGGTCCCGCGGTGCGTCCACGACCTGCAACCGCTATGTTCCCCCGAACCATCAACGCGTCCGTCTGCATCTATAATGAGGGTCGTTTTGGCGATGCGATCCCATTCGCGCCGTGCGCATTCTGGACAGGGCCTCAGATTGTGCGGGTTCGCCGCGCTTGTTCACTTGCACAGTGCCCGATCTCTCGATGAAACGCGACGCCTACGCCGCTGCCCGAACCGTTTCGCCGAAACTGCACGCCTACTTCGCACGCCATCGAGACGCGGCAGTCCGACGGGGTCAAGAGCATTTGGCACCTCTGCCTGACGCGGAAACAATCGAAGTCGTCATTGATGCCGCCTTCTGGGCAAGCCTTCGGCGCGAAGAAGGCTATTCGCCGAGAATCTCACTGGCGTTCCTCTCGCGGGAGGAGGCCGGGCACCCGCTCATTCTCGAACGGCTTCTGCCGCTCACTCCGGGCGCGCTTACGCGGGTGGCGCCCGCCGTCGAAAGCCCTGGGGTTCATCTGGGTGTTTGGCGCGACCAGGACGGGCTGTCCGTCTGGGGGACAACCCGCACCATTCCGGTTTTGTGCTTCGTGCTCGAAGTGGCGGCGCCCGGCCTGCTGGTGGTCAAGCATCACAGCGGCGAAGAAGCGCGCAAGTTCGTCAATGTTGCGGTGCTCGAAGGAGATCAAATCAAAGTGGTGGACGAGCGCGCCTCCAGCCGGCCGGAGTGCCCGGCGCTGCTGACATCGCTGCTGGGGTTCGACTCGCCAGCCTCGTGGATTCAGTCTGTGAACGCCATGGTGCAACTGGCGGTCTCGATGCGGTTACATGGACGTGGCGGATCTCTGCTCGTGGTTCCGGCAGGTACCGAATCATGGCGGGAGTCCATCGTGCAGCCCATCCCATATGCTGTCTCGCCAGCGTTCTGCGAACTCGCCGAGTTGAGCCAGCAGGGGCCGGATCAAGCGCAGGGACTTGGCCCGACGGTAGCTGCCGTGGCCGGGTTGACTGCGGTCGATGGCGCTGTTGTGCTCACCAACCGGTATGAACTCCTCGGGTTTGGCGCGAAGATCGCTCGGCGGAGAGGTTGGCCACCGGTCGAGCAAGTCACGTTGACAGAGCCAGTAGAAAATGACAGACCCGTCCTCGCGCATCCTGAGCAACTCGGTGGTACGCGGCACCTATCGGCAGCCCAATTCATCCAGGATCAGCGCGATGCCGTTGCGCTCGTGGCATCGCAAGACGGGCGCTTCACGGTCTTTGAGTGGTCCCCCTGCGAGAACATGGTCCACGCACACCGGCTCGACGTGCTGCTGCTTTGAACCGTGCTCGCTTCCGTGTCTACATGACATCGAAACCGTGCTTGCTGTTAACCACTGGGCCATATTAACCAGAGAATGTGAGAGTTCGGAATGAAAAAGCGCGGGGAGCGGTCGCAACCCTGACGGTTGCGCCCGTTGCCCAAACAAGCGGTTTCCTGAACAGAGAATTGGCGGGCCACCCGGAATCGCGCTAAAGCTATAGAGAAATTGGGGTTCCGCGCCGACCCTGATCGCCCTCTCGCGCCGGGAAAACCGTTAACCGTGGGGGAGGCGGAATTGACGTGTTTGGAATTTGGCTCCCCGAGAGCGACATTGCAAGAAATGGAAACCGGTGTGCGCGACAAGAGAGTCCGTAAGTTGCTGATTTGAAGACCACCTCGGTAAGAATCGGCGACGTGGAAACAGGGCTCACCTGTGGGCCGCCGGCGTGCTCGGTTTCGATGTACGGGTCGTGCAGCCGACCGAGACCTTTGGCTCCCCGAGCGTGACACTAACGAAATTCCGGGAATTCAACGGCCCAGAGACGGGGGCAAAACCCCGTCGTTTCAGTAGTTTCTGGCTAACCGTGCAGAAAGGGCCGGCCAAGCCTCGCCGAAAGCCGCAATTTTCGCCGAGAATCGTCCTCGGAATGTTAACGGAACACGGAGTCGTCCCGAGGAGAGAATTGACTTGAACCCCTCTGAACCTAGAGCCTTGCTCTTTGGAGTACACTGAGGAAGCCCTCAAGAGCAATGGAAACCGCCATACGTGCCAGCTTGTGCAACTAGAAAACCGCTCGGAGACGGGGCTGTCGGTGCTACGTTGGTCGAGGGAGACCGCTTGCTGATCTCGTCTGGCTATTCCGCCAGGAGGCCCAACAGGCAGCCCGGCCAGATAGGCCAGCGCGTACCCCACTTGGCTGCAACTACCGTGCTATAGTACTGGTTCGTTTCAGGCATTCGGACTCCCAATAGAGGGTCTGGAAAGGTGGAGGGTGATGAACCGTTTCAGTTTCCGTGACCATAGCCGAACCATGGCCGCTACCTTGGCGGTCGTCTGTGGACTACTCATCGTCGGATGTTCGAGGCAAACGGCGACTCAAACTCCCGAAGTCTTGAGGCTTGGAGTTGACGCAGGCGCCATGGAAGATGCCCCCATCTTCGTTGCCGAGGCGAAAGGCTTCTGGAAAGACGAGCACCTAAACGTCGAGATCCGACCGTTCGCGTCCGGCAGGCTCGCCCTCGATGCGCTGATTGGGAATGGTGTTGATGCGGCGACAGCCAGCGACATCCCCGTAGTCTTCGCAGCCTACCACAAACATCCCGTAAGGATTATTACCACCTTCAGCGACTCCGCCCGCGACATCAGTATGCTGGCCCGCCGCGACCGCGGCATTCTCAAGCCACAGGATCTCCGAGGAAAGAAGATTGCGTTGCCTCTAGGCACCGCAGCCGAGTATGTAATGGATATGTTCCTTAACAGGAACAATATTGCAAGATCGGCAGTGACCGTAGTGGGTCTCCAGGCGCCAGACACTGTGCCAGCTCTCATTCGGGGCGACGTTGATGCTGTTTTTGGCTGGCAGCCTTATATCTACAACGGACAGCAGCGCTTAGGAGCTAACGCTGTCGTCGTGACAAGCGAGGGCATCTACAGCGAACCCTTCAACATCATTGTCCTTGATAGTGCTCTGACCGCACGAGCGGAATTTCTCACCAAGCTCCTGCGTGGCCTAGAGAAGGCGGTGGAATTCACGAAGAGTAATCGGCAAGACGCCATTACTATTGTGGCGGCGAAGCTTGGAATAGAGGTGAAGACGGCGGATGCGATTTGGGACTACTATTCCTTTCAATCTGTCCTTCGGCCCTCCCTGGCGTCATCCCTGCGCGATGAAGGCGTATGGGCAAAGCAGGCTGGGATCGAGAAGCCGGACGCGACCGAACCGCCTTACGAGTCTCTCGTCAGCGATGCCATCCAGAGGCGACTGCGATGAGTGATCGAGTGCAAGACGCCCAAGCACGAACGTCGTTCCCCCTCAGGTTGTTAACGGAAGGCAGTATGGGTAGAGCGCAAGCGATGCTCCTTCTGGAGACGTTTTGGCGTCTCACCAACAAGATAGATTCACCTGCTTTCAACTCGGCCAAGCTCTTGTACCTTCTTGTTGAAGAAATATCACTACTGTTCGAGGTCTTAGTTGTCCGAATTGCAAATGCCAACCAGAGCAGAGAGGCCGAAAACGGCAAGCGTATCTTCGGATCGGATATGAATGTCAGCGTGGACGATTACAAGCAGCTTGTCGCGGCATTTTCGGACGGCTTTCTGACCCAGAATCGTGTCGCGACCCGTCGGCTAACAAAGCCGATAGACGCCGGCAACAACACAGTTCGCTTCATCGATTCGGCGCTCCTCTTACCCGTGAGCCTGAACGCGTCTGAACCTGCACTCGTAATCGAGATCTATTATGCTCTGGGCAAGCAGGACGTACCCGATCGGAGCGATCTGGCCGAAGAGCTTCTGCGGGAAGTTGGCCAAGATGCCCGGTCGCCCTTCCGGGAAGGCCTACTCGAAGTCCTGACGGAGACCCTGCACACCGCCATGAACAGGACATCGATCAACGATGAAGAGATCGCGAAGCCACCTGGGTCCGTGCGCAAAAGCAAGCTGGAATTTCTGAGGAACTGCGCTCCTGTCGGGGCGGAACCAGCACCAGATAAGTTCGTCCAGGACTACAGAGACTATTTCAGGCCAATCGACGCAGTGTTCGAGAAACTGCGAAGGAAGTTTCCAGAACTACCGAACTTCTACTTTGTCTATCGCCGTCCGGAGGACGACCATCTTTCCTTCTTCCCAACAGCCAATCAGGTCAGCGACCTGTTGGGGACCAACGTAAAGGTTGACGATTTCAAACATCTCTGGACGTATCCGTATCAAAAGACAGGCTTGATTGGCTACGTTCTGAAAACGGGGCATGCAATATACCTGCCCAATCAGCAGACAGATAATCGCTATACAGATTTTGGCGACGAGAACACTAAAGGGGACTCCGAGATTCGATATGACGGGAATCGTCAGAGATTACTGCTCAATAGGCTCTACTACGTGAAAGAGTCATCCCGTCATACCTACATCGTCCCCATTTTCTTTGCCCCAGGTTCGGGCGGCGGCGTCTTCGTCGCGCTGAGCTGCTTAACGGACAAACTTGGAGACTTAGCCAACCCAGTGAGAAAGCGTATGTTCGATCTTGCCTGGGAGTCCGCCACTGCTGTGGAACTGAGCTTGATCGCGCAGGATACCACTGAAGCAGCAGCCAAACTGCAGTTGGAGGTCGCACAGGAGAAGTTGCGGGTCAAAGACGCCGAGGTAAAAGCCCGTGTCGCCGAGTTGAGAGCCAAGGAAGCTGATAGACGCGTATCGTTGTCAGGCTGGCTGGGCCACACACTTCCGAAGTTCGTCTTCAAGCCCATGGAATTCTATATACAGAAGATGCATACCGATCTCCGAAACCCGACGAAGCTACTGGAGGATTATGACGCGCTCTCATTCTTTAGCTCAAAAGGCCAGACGGAGTTCAGGTGGTTTCTCGAATTCAACATCGCTCCGCTACCGGTTTCGGGGGTTGCGTCGGTGAGCAGCTGCTCTGTTGTCGATGTGATGACAGACGTGAAGGAGATTTACGCCAAATCGAGGGACCTTGTCTTGGCCGGGAGGTTTGATCGTTGGGACAGCAGAAAGGCAGATGGGAAGAGCCTCCGCAACATTGCAGAATCTAGCCTTACGCTCGATATCGAACCCATGAAAGACTCCCAGATAATGGGATCCAAGGAGTCGCACGTCATCGCCCTATGGAACATCATCGACAACGCGCTGGATTCGTTCGAGTGGAACCTGCTATACGGTTCCATAGACACGCGGTTCTCAATCAGAGTCGAAGGGGCCTGCGCAGAGGGCCTGTTCAGGGTACGCGTCTCCAATAACGGCAGAGAGATCAAGGAAAGCATCGGGATACCGGTACGGGCACTCCTCGACGCCGTGCGAAGCGACACTCCCGATGTGGTGAAATTAAAGGGTGAACCGAAATCTGCCGATGAGGTAATGGGAAGGCTTAGGGAAGACCTGAACAAGGAGAATCTGTGCCAGGGTTTGTACCGCACCGCCAGATTCCTGCACGGCCTTTCTCCTGCCCATCCCGGATACATTGAGTTCGGCAGAAAGGACGGATGTACAGTGTTTGATCTCTACATTCCAAAGCGGCCATGAGAACAGTCTCCAGATTCGGTCGGTGCAGCGCGTTGCAGATCACGTCCGCAATCGCAGCTAATGCGAGCAGAGTGAAATCGATAATCGACGGAGCTTTCGACGATGTGATGCCGCAACGTATATTTACCGTGACTGCACCGGAGCAAGTTCCTGCTGCTCTCACTAAGGCGCGCGACTTCTTGAAGAAACGTCGCGAATCTTCTCAAGTCGTATTCCTGATCCTTGATTTGTTCCTCTTGCCATCCGAATTGAAGGATTTGGAGCAGGAAACTGTGAATGATCCAAGGTCCCCGCTAACTTGGATGCCGAGCACCGAGCAGGTCCAAGAGCTTCTCTGCCCATATGGTCTGGTTCAAGAAGAAACACCTGAGCAGCGCTCGGGCAGGAGGTGTCTGTGGAGCCTGCGGATCCTGCACAGCCTCTGGCGGCTTCTCGACCCTTCTATTATCGTAATCTTCAACGCAGGGGCAATTCGAATCACAGACCACGATCTTTCCCGGGTTGGTGCGAGACTAGTGGACGAGGGTGTAGCTTGGCTGTACACTAATCAGGATGAAGGCGCTGGACAGGGCTTCATAAACTACCTTCGCGTCCTGCGGGAACGAGCCGAGCGCACTTTGCCGCAACCTGACGTAGGCGTGCGTGTTTGAACATGGACAAACAGATCACCATTGTTTACCTCGAAAACAACCCGCTGGATCGGGCTGTCCTAGACCTTCACATCTCGCAGGACCCGCATGATGGGGCGAGCGACTTCAAACTCAGGTACTCGTACGACGGGTGCCTGGTCGAAGCGAAGCACATTCTCGAAAGAGACTGGAGACCTTCAAGTACGATGATCCTGTTCGATCTCGGGCTATCCTCGGGGTCGGAGAACCTGTTGCCCGATCCAGCCGTGCGCCAGACCCTGGGCAGCCAGTTCCTAACCAAGTACCTGACATCTGAAGGACGTCACATCCTTCCGAATGAGCGGCTTGACACTTTTAAGAAGACGCACCCCGCTGCGTGGGAGTATATTCAGAAAATCGAAGGGCTCAGTACTCTTCTCAAAGTACGGTTGGCGCACCCGGACCTTCTTTGTGGCATTGTGTCCCACTACGTCGGGGATGATATACGTGGCGTCCTTGAGGCCCTGGTGATGCACGGTTGGCCAATCGATTCCAACCAAGGCGAACAACCCAAGCCACTTGTGATCCACAAAGGCAATCTAGCGGGAATCAACCAAAGGCTTAAGGCCACGTGGGAGGCATGGCAGGCGGTTAGACTCGAGTTTTATTGCAAGGATGTAGTTCAGAATAGCATCGTGCAGGCCGCAGATGGGACCGCGAAGAGTCTGGTGGAACGCGTCGATCTGATCCGTGACAACGAGAGACTACAGCCGGACGACAGTGAGAGTCCGATCTTTATCTGTGACTTCCTTGGGTTGATTGACTTGCCGCACGCCACGCTTACGTTGGAGCGTCTTTTCAAAAGAGCGTTCCCGTCTCTGAGAGTGGTGAAAGCCAAGGACATCTTGGCCATGGATCGAGATGGCCAGTATTTGTTCCTCGATACTGAAGATCGAAACCTATCATTAAGATACGCCATCGAACAACTCCGTTCTGCTCACGACCAGCAAAGCCCGACGCAACTAGTCTGTATCGTTCGTGGCAGGGCATGTGATGAGGCGGAAGCAGGCCAAGTGTTTGAGGGTATCCGGGTGGACAACGCCTTTTGGTACACCATACCCAGCATGCCGGTTCTGATGTCAAGACCGGCTTTGTGCGACACTTTCGAGTTTGATCGCTTTGTGAGAGCAATCGTGACCTCCGCATCTGAGCATGCCTTCTTCGTCCGTGACTCTACTGTCGATGGCGGCGAGCGATTCCTGGCCGATCTGAGGGGTTGGGTGAAAGCTCTTCCGAGGAAGTCAGTGCCTGCTAGTCTTATGACAGTCTGGGATTGCTTGTGTGAAGCGTTCGAGAAAAAGATTCTGACCAAAACCGCCATAGTTAGCCTCTTCGAGAAGAAGGCGAGCGATGAACGGCTCAAGACCGACGCGCGAGCAGAGCTCGGACACAGAAAGTGAGTCGAAGATCTTGGTGGGAGTAAGTCGAGGAGGTCGACCAAGGAGGCTGCCGGATGAAGTTGAGCGCTTTGAAGTTCACTTGGAAGTTCACCTGCTATTTATGTCGCTACATGAAGGTACTTTGGGTGTTCTTCATTATCTCGGCATTGGGCACATTGGCCCTTGCGAGTTTACTCTTATCATTCGAGTCCCGCATCGACAATGAGTTTTCTTTAGCCGTCGGTTCTTCGGGTGTAGGACCAATCGCTTCATCTCTTGAAAAGCGAGAGGGGGCAGCCAAACCTTCTCAACGTGCCGCTGTACCGGCAACGGGCAATACGAATGCAAATGAGCAACTCCGCCAGATACGCGAGGAACTGCATGAGATCTCTGGCGTCCTGTCGGATATGAACCGAGAGTCGTCGAGCCAGTTCCACTCAGAGGTCAGCAGGCTAGATGCACTCGATAGCAAGTTGCGGGCCCTTACGACTTACTGGAGCCGTCTTGAGGAGTCCCGGCGCATGAGTTTTGGTTACGCCATGTATGCGACGCTCATCGCAATGCTCGGACAGGGCGATTTTGGAGCGCGGTCTGACGGAGGTCGGGTGATCGTAGTTCTTGCTGGATGTTGGGGGGTGTTCACGTTTTGGTTGGTCACCGTAGTAATGATGTGGGCTGTGAACCGGGCCTACGACGAGCTGTTGAAGGATGCTGCAGGAAGGCGATAGAAGCTGTTAGTATCGTATTCCTAGATGCAAGAGAACTTCTGGAGAAAGCTGCTTCGAGAACTGACGAACGTCCTGCTGACGGTAGCGGCCCTCTTGGCCCTATGGGAGGCTGCGGCGAGATTGCACCTCTATGATGTCTCTTTCTTCCCCCCACCAAGCGCCGACGCGAATGCTTTATTTTCCTCCGTCAAGAGCGGAGAGTTGATCTCAGACACTTGGATGAGCTTGAGGCGCGCTTTGGTTGGCTTCATTGCGGGGTCATGTGTCGGTGCCGCAGCGGGCATTCTGACGGGCCGATTGCGGATTGTGGATTCCACACTGGGACAAGTAATTAGGGTGTTGCGTTCCATTCCGACCATCGCGCTCGTTCCCTTGGCAATCGTGTGGTTCGGCCTGGGTGAAACATCGAAATATCTGCTGGTTTTTTGGGGCGTATTCTTTCCTGTGTGGGTGAGCAGCCACATTGGAGCTGCCCAGGTCGACCAAACCTTCATTTGGGCCGCGAGGAGCCTAGGTGCCAACACGTGGAGGCTCCTGTGCGAAGTGATTCTTCCGGGGGCCGCGCCGCACATCATCGGTGGGATGCGCACTGGAATCGCGACGGCCTTTGTTGTGCTCATGGCCGCTGAAATGACTGGTGCCTTCGGGGGATTGGGGTATCGGATCTACGTCTCCCATCTCGTTTTTCGAGTGGACAAAATGGTCGTGGACATCGTGGTCTTGGGTGCGATTGGAGCCCTCACGGATGTTGTCTTCGCGTCGATCATAAGTCTCATTCCTTGGAGTCCGGAAAGCGCCAAGAGGATATGATGGTCAAAAGCTGCAATGAACCAATCATCGTCCGCGATTTGGTCGTGATCTACGGCAAGGACGCCAGTGCCACTGTAGCTGTTCAAGATCTGAATCTCAGAATCTTGCCGGGCGAGTTCGTGTGTCTTCTTGGCACAACCGGCTGCGGAAAATCAACGATCCTGAATGTTATGGCCGGATTTGTCCAACCGACGCGAGGCAGCGTATCAGTTGGCAACCGGCTTGTAGTCTCACCAGGTCCCGAGCGCGGCGTTGTATTTCAGCAGCATAGCCTCTTCCCATGGAAGACCGTCAGAGGGAACGTGGAGTTCGGCCTGCGCATGCGCGGTGTACCGCGCGAACAGCGGAGAGCAGTTACAGAAAGGTATATGAGGTCGGTGGGGCTGATTGGCTCAGAGCGCGCGTATCCCAGTACTTTGTCGGGTGGTATGCAGCAACGTGTGGGCTTGGTTCGAGCGCTCGCCAACGATCCCTCATTCGTCCTGATGGATGAGCCGTTTGGATCGCTTGATGCGCAAACCCGGCTCATGATGCAGGAGTTGCTGTTACAGATCTGGGACGAAGCCGAAAAGACGGTCGTATTCGTTACACATGATGTAGACGAGGCGATCTTCCTAGCGGATCGAATCGTTGTGCTTACCGCTCGACCGGCCACGGTGAAGGAAGAAGTTGCCGTCACGCTGCCGCGCCCTCGTTCCTATGAGATAGTGACCTCTGCTAAGTACGTTGACCTGAAGAAGAGCCTGCTGGAGCTAATCCGCGAAGAGACATTGAAATCGATGAATTCCCGCGCAAGATAGTGCCGCACGGCTTATAGGATCACTGGGCGGCTGGCTTCCGTTGGCAGTGGCAAGGTCCAACCGAAGAGGCAAATGTGATCGTAAGCCCAAGTCTTGAGGAGCGAAACGCCGGCGCAGCGGGCGGTTAGGTACTCGCGCTGCCAGGGCCAGCCGGACAGATACAGCCCCATCAGATAGCGGCAGTGGGCCCGGTCCCAGGAGAGTTCCTTCGACGGGTATGCGGCACACCGACTGGCCTCGTCGAGGTTGTGGTTGATGCCCGGATACTGCTGGTCCTCGACGAGAACGTGTCGAATCCTGAGGTGTGCGAGTTGTTTGCTGCGAAGTTTGATGTGCCGCGTCGCCCAATATTGTCCGAGTGGCTCATGACAGGCCATAACAGTTCACTACTGAGGTTCTGCCGAGAAGAGCGTCTCGACAAGCGGCTGGAGCCAGCGACGGTCGGCAGCGACTCCGTACGAGTCCCATGTCTGAATTGCCACTTTCATGCGTGCGAGTTCCTGCTCGGTCAGCTCAAATTGTCTTACTGGTAGTGACAGCTCGGGGTTCCAGATAAAGCGCTCCTGTCCGGCGACCATTTCGCGTTTCAATTCGAGCGCTTTCTCTTCGTCGGTGTCGAGCGCGAAGCGATGTTGAATGTCCCAGATCGCGCGAATAGAACCCACGTCCGCACGCTGCGCGCCCAACAGCGCTTGCAGTGTTCAGCCTGCTGGGTCTGGCCCAGGGTGAGGTCCCTCATTCTGCCAGCACCCTGATAGAATACCCGAGCGACCGGTCCTTCGACAGCGGCATCGGCCAACTGAACAGGCAGAGGCGGTCGAAGGCCCAAAAGCAAACGGGAACCACTGGTTGACGGCGAGTATGAACTCCATCACCCAAGGGCATCCGCCATTGAAGCACCGGGCTAGGTGCGCCCGTCGCAAGCCGCAAGCCAACATCAGTAGATAAAGGAGCGGTCATCGCTCGTGGGCAGGGGTATAGGCCATCCGTACAAACAGAGATGGTCGTAGGCCCACAGCTTCACGGCGGGAAGCCCGAGACGGCTGGCGTTCACGTATTCCCGCAGCCATGGCCAAGTGCCGTAATAGAGGCCCATCAGGTAACGACAGTGGGCCTGGTCCCAGGCGAGTTCTTTCCACGGGTACGCGGCGCACCGGGTGGCCTGGTCGAGGTCGTGGTTTATTCCCGGATATTGGTAGCCCTCGATCAGGAACGTGTCAAAACCGGAGCCCGCGCGCGTGGTCCATTGCGACGGGAGGTTGATGTACCGCAGCAGCTTGCAGTTGTCCGGGTCGTTCACGTCCATCGGCCACAACAGCTCGAACACGGCGGACGGGCACTGCGAGAGAACGTAGCTCTGGATGGCGGCCACGTAGTTGTACAGGCGCGTCCGCAGAAAGTTTGCGTCGGCGTAGCTGTTGAGCGAGGGATCGTCGTTCGGCGTGTGGAAGGTCGCCAGCGCGCGGCCGAGTGCCGACTGTGCGGCGGCCTGCGTGTCCGCGTCGTGAAACGCCATCCCGGACGCGTTCGCCAGGAACCACCAGAGGATTTCGCCAAACTGGAGTTTGGGCGTCAATCCTGCCGCCAGCATCAGACCTGCCATCGCGGCGAAGGCCTGCCCTATGTAGTTCTGTGGCCCGGAACTGAAGGCGATCTGTGAACTGTTGAGCGTGCCGAATCCCGTGGCGGTCTCGACCGCCGTGCCGTCGGGGAAGCGTTGAACCCACACGGCGCCACCGGCTGGATTGTCCGGCGGCTGTACCAGTTCCTGCGAGAACGAGCAGACCACGCTCATGCCGTTCGCCTTTAGCAGGCCAAAGAAATCCGAATTCCAGTCGCGGAAGGCCCGGTTGAGCACCGGCGTCTGAGTTGGATCGATGACCCACTTCACGCCATACGTGCCACCTTGCATGTCGCCGGTCACCGCAGCGTGGCCGCTGCCGGTATTGGACGCGGGCAGTTCCGTGTAGACGTGATACTGCCAGCCGCTCGCGAACGAATGGGAAGTGACGGTGAGCACGCTGCCGGAGACCGAGGCCCACACGCCGTCGAAGATCGCGTTGATGAAATTGGCGAAGTGCCGCGCGATGGTATTGCTGCTGTCCTGCCCGCCGAACACCGTCTTGCCGATAGCCGAGGCGCCAATGTGCAGCCAGACGACATCCTGGTCGTTCCAATTGCCGGAGAACGTGACCGTGCATGTGGGGTACGCGGGACTAGACGCCACCGACTGCTTCCACCAGAAGACGCCGCAGTAGTGATCGATCTCGCCCAGCAGCCCGAGCTTCTGAATGTTCCAGACCAGCCGCTGCGGCGACAGCTTGTAGGTGTTATCCGTGTCGAAGTCTGTGGCCACCGCCACGGCGGTAGTCGTCACCACCGGATCGGGGACGTCGGTCGCGACCGCGCATTCGAGGAAATCGAAATAGAAAAACCAGCCCTGGCTCGAAGCGTTCTTATTGCCCGAGAGCGTGATCACCACCTTATGCTGCCCTGCCGCGACGCCGGAGAAGAGCAGGCGTCGTGTCTGGGACGTCGTCGCAGCGGGATAGTAGCAGTCGAGCGTCACCGGCGCGCCGCCGTCCAGAGTGGCGGTGACGATGCCGCACGTGGTATCCAGGCGCGTGCCGACGTAGATGGAGTGAGCGTACTGGCAATGCGTCTCGATGGTGACGCTGGCGCCGGAGGCAGCCGCCCGGATCGCCCGCCCCTGGCTCCAGAAGGCGAACGCACCGTTGACAGGGTCATTGCCGGGGGCGGCCTCCCAGTATCCCGACGTGGCGACCCAGGTGCTGTCTTCCTCGATGCGCACCGAACCGGGCCCAGCCACCTTGAGCGCGCGCTTGCTGGCGGGATTGCTGGTCACGGTCCAGTTGGTGACCACTACCTTCCATTCGGTGGACTGGTACGCCTGGCTGTTCGGGAGCGCGGGCGCGATGGTCCACCAGACCTTGTCCACGCTGCTCCAACCGAGCGCGGTGAAATCGATGTGTACGTGCCAGGACACGTTGTCCGATGAGCCGCCGGACAAATTCCAGTTGGCCGCAGTGAAGTACAGACGGCTGCTGGCGTTGTTGTCCGTTTGGTAGAACGCCACCATGTTGCCGTCGGCACCCGGCGTGGCCGTAACGACCAACTGATTCGGCAACGCCACTGCGGCGGCGAGCACGGCGGGGCCGTTCTGCACCCAGTTCGTTCCGTTGATCTGGTTGGCGATGTTGTTCAGGATAGCGGCGGCATCCGTGCCTTGCGTCAGCGATGCAGCCGCGGAGCCATCCGAACTCGACACCGCAATTGGGCCCGCGACGCCGGCCTTCAGCGTAATGAGGATCTCGTTGTTGTACTGGCCTCCCACGGTGGCCGTGCAGTTCGGGTCGGTAGCGTTGATCTGCGCCGCGACGTTGGCCGCTATCTGCGCGCTGTTCAGCGATCCTTCGTAACAGGAATACGTGACGCTGCCGATCTTCACCCAGTGCTGGTAGTTCGACAGCGTGGCACCCCCAGAGCCGTCGGAGCTAGACACTGCCACGGGGCCGTACTCGCCCGACCTCAGCGAAATGAAGATCTCGTTGCCATAGGCGCCTCCCGTGGTGCAGGAGCAATTTGGATCGGAGGCATTGATCTGGGCGGCGACGTTGCTCGCGACACCCGCGCTGTTCAGCGATCCCTCGAGGCAGGAATAGGTGTTCGATCCGATCTTGACCCAATGGTTATAAGCCGCGTTCCCCTGCCACCACAGCGCTTGGTCGGTAGTCGCCACCGATCCCTGCCACCACAGAGCCTGGTCGGTGGTCGGATTGCCGGGAATGATCGCCGGGCTGATGAACGACTGGTTCTGATACCACAGCGTGACCTTGTCGCCAGCCTGCGCGCTGGTTTGATTGAGCGTGAAGGTGGCCGATGCCCCCGCGCGCCCTGTCGTGTTGCAGGTGATCGTGATGCCAGGCGTGCCGATCCACTTCACATCCGTGTGGCCGACGCCGTTGACGGAGTAATCAAGGGTGTTCCAATCCGTCCAGGCGCTCTTGAGCGATTCCCAGGATTGAATGCCTTGCCAGGTGACGTCGAAATCGAGTACGAGGCCGGTGAGATCGCCGTCTGGAAGATACGAGAACAGCGGGTGACCGAACGGATCGTCTTTCTGGAACAGGACCAGCACGGCGAAATCGGCCAAATCGCGGAACACGCCGGACACTGTGAAGCCGGTGTCGGACGCGCCCCACAATGCCGCAGCCGCGCCGTAGTCGTCAAAGCCCTGCAAGTGCACCGTGCGATGCGGCTGCAGTTTGTAGATTTGGTCCATCGAACGGCCTCTATTGCTCCAGATCCGGTTCGGGCTGACTGGTCGCCTCGACGTCAGTCGCACCCCGTAACAGCGGTCGATTTAGACGGATGATTTAGACTTATGATTTAACTACTGGACCACAGAAAGCGTGGCGCAGTCGCTACATCCGTGATGGCGATGCTTCTCGGGGTCTGGGGTGATCGAAGCGATACAATCATGGGAAGGAGAGATTCGATGGCGATCATGGATTCCAGGTTTATCCAACAGCAGCCCAATACTTTCTATGTCCCGGAGCAGCGGGTTTACCTCGATCTCTCGCAGTTTGCGCCCTACCAGCAACCCGTCGTCAACACGCTGCCGACACTTGGGGAGTTTCTCGTGGGAGCGGCTCTGGTTGCACTCGGTGGCTACGCACTTTACAAACTATGCGAACCCGAACCCCAGCGGCGGCGATGTTCCGCTTGTGGCAGCAAGAGCCACAACGTTGCCCGTTGTCCCCATGTCGGCGAGCGCCAGCACTTTTCATGGGATTTCGAGAAGACCGGATGGTGCGAGTGCTGCGGCTACCAGTTCCCGAAAACGCAACTGCATCACTATGGCGGCCGGGCCGACAATAGCAAGGCCAAGGAAATGTGCAGACCTTGTCACCTTCAGTGCGGGCACAGCGGTCATTGGGGTAACTTCGCGAGCAACCCGCGCTATTGTCGGCTGGCAGCGTAAAGCGCTCGAAGACAATTCGGTTGCAATAAGCCGACGCCCGCCGAGGGATGGCGCTATCACGCAAAATGCCAGAGCCGCACTTGTGGCGCACTCAGGTGGTCGGGTTGACGTGGTGCGATTCTGGATCACGAGTAGATGAAGACCGAGAGGTTCGAACCGGGGAACGTTGTGCCGACCGCCGTAATTCCGATGGAGACTGCCGTGTTCGCCGGGATCTCGGTAAGAGCGCCGATCTGCGACGGAGTGGCAACCACTGCCGTCTGGCCGGCAGGAATGGTCAAGGTCAGCCAAGCCGTGCCTCCGACGTAAATCGTGAACGTGATCGCCGCGCCGGTGGGCGCGGCCTGGACGTAAGCCTTCACGTCACCGACAGTGACGGGGCGGTTCAAATAGAGAGGCTGCGCGGCGTTGGATTCCACACCAAGCGTGCCCTGCATCTGGAAGACAAGGCCGGCGACTTTTGAGAGTCCTTCCGCGCCGAACACCCAGTCCT
>Ga0224555_1001088_pt1 | contig 39824 bp, 27 predicted proteins | sample 714S23034metaG_FD_180687 | JGI IMG/M metagenome (GOLD analysis project Ga0224555, IMG submission 180687) | Peat soil microbial communities from Stordalen Mire, Sweden - 717 S2 30-34 | ecosystem: Environmental > Terrestrial > Soil > Wetlands > Peat | place: Sweden: Norrbotten County, Stordalen... | reverse complement strand
GTCGCTGACCATCATCGAGCTGCTGCGCGAAAAGGGCGCCATCGTCGCCTACAACGACCCCTTCTTTCCCACCGTGGGTCACGGCCGCCACTACGACCTCAACATGACCTGCACCCCGCTCGACAATCTCGCCCAGTACGACGCCGTCCTCATCGTCACCGACCACTCCAGCTACGACTACCGAGCCCTCGTCAAGCAGTCGCAGCTAGTCGTCGACACCCGCAACGCCACCAAAGGCATCGACGCCCCCAACATCGTCCGCTGCTAAAGCGAGGCGGGTTTCAATAGCGCCGAGCGTCGCGGCAGGCTTTTCATTTGAAGTGCTACAAGATAGTCACACGGCCGGACTGCATCACCGAGGCGAGGTCGTGTTGCAGGGCGCGACAGGTTGCCCCCGGCCGGCAACTGCGTTTTTCCGCCCTACTTATTCCGCCAGCATTCGTCGTTCAATGGGATTGGCTTGCCCATTGCCAATACTTCAAAATCGGTCACCTTGATTGCCTGCAAATCGTGCGGACCAAATCCGAGATCGGCGTATTTGGCCATCGTGTCCTGGTCGCTCTGCGCTGTGAGGGCGATCCTGCCGCCGTCGGCGAGGAACATACCGTATTTCTGCATGGCGCGCGCGACCACTTGTGCCGGAGGCGATAGCTGCGACATATCGAACGAGGATTTCAAACGGAAGTGCACGCCATAGGGTGGAGCGGAAGCCGGCCCGCTCGGTCCACCGGCGTGGGTCGCTGGAAACACAAAAACCTTCGCGCGCATTCTCGGATTGGGAAGAATGAAGCGAATGGCGTGGTTGATGCTGCCCGTAGCAAGCTCGTCAGCATTGAAGAGCAGCGGTGCAATCGGGAAGCCGGCGGCATCCGCGCTCGTGCACTGATCTCCACGCCCCGACCGCGGATACACGCGGTTCAAATCCCAGACCGCTACAAAAGATGCAGTCAACACATTACCCGTATAGTTGGCCTGGTACGCTTCGTAGAGCTTGCCGTGTGCGCGGTCGGCCACGATCAGATGGCAGTCTTCATCCTCTGCCGGACACTGATAATTCGTCTCTCCTTCAGCGCCGCCTCCAGCCGGCAGCGGGAACTTGGAGATTTCATCGGAATCGGGACTCATGAATCCCGGGCCTTTACGAAACGGAACAAACGGAGTGCTTGCGTCCGCCTGCACGACACGGATGTCGAAGTCGACCTGCATCTTATTGCCGTTTCCCCACCCGCCTGCGTTCGCCAGCCACGCGATTATGTTCGAGGATTGAGGATCGACAGGAGCATTGCTCACGTCCTGATTCCAGACAGCGCTAGGAGGAAAATATGGAGCCGGCGGAACCACATTTGCCATCTTTGCTGCCTTCACCTTCACGATGTGGCTGTGAAGCGCCAGGCCCAACACGATGGCGCCGATTCCCAGCACCGAAACCAGCAGCATGTTCTTCCTGAAAATCATAGCGACCCTTTGCTCCCTTCGTTTTTTTCAACCCGTGATAGAGATCTTGCCCATCCGATTTTCCGCGCTTGAAGCGCCGGCCTCCGGCTGCGGACCGTTCCCTTCTTCACGGGTTGGCGCCGCCGGGCCCGGCTTGCTCGAATTCCATATCTTCCAAAGTGGGCCGCGCGTGAAGAGGAATTTGTAGAATCCCACAACGGCGGCGGCGTTCAGCACCAGCAGCGCGCTGGCCGGAGCCGCGATCCGATGCAATACCGGAATTCTAAAGCGTAGCCCGGCAATCGCCAATGCCCATCCCAGGAATTGAAGAATGGCAAAGGCTGCGTAAAGAGGGGAAACGGCAGAGAGAACCAAGGCAAGAACAAGCAAAAGAACCAGCAAATAAGGCACGATGAGGCGCATTGCCTTATGCGAAACAAGCTGGAATAACACTCGATTCTGAAGGCTCAGCGTCCAGGGCGCAATCGCGAAGAGTTGAAAGTTCCCCGCCAGCGTCCGCACCTTGCGATGAAATTCGCCTTCAATCTTCTTCGGCCATGTGTCGAATACGCAGGCTCCGGAATCCAGAACCGACCTATAGCCCTGGCGGATGATCGAAAGCGGCTGAAACATATCGTCCAGAATCAGCCCCGCCGGCTGCGCAACAAAAAGTTCGCGGCGAATCGCGTAGAAACCTCCGTAAACTCCAACCGGCGAGTCGAAGTCGGCCTCGCATTTCCTGATCCACTGCTCGTATCGCCAGTAGAGCCCGCCCACTGCCTCGGAGGTTGCGTCGTGCCCTTCCTGCCGCAGAATCAGTTCGCCTGCCACGCAGCCAACCTTCGGATCGGCAAAATTGGCAACCAGTTGCTGGATCGCTCCTGGAGCAATTTCAGGCCGGATGTCCACGAATAGGATCACGTCTCCGGTGGCTTCTGCCACGCCGGCATTGACGGCGGCAGCCTTGCCTCCCTGCTCTTTAAGGATGATCGTTTTTAAAGAAAACTGCTCCTGACGCGCCAGCAATTCCGCCGTGCCGTCCGTAGAGCCGTCGGAGACAATGACAATCTCCTTGATGTTCGAGTAATCGAGTTCAAGCAGATGCTGAATCTTGCGCGGGAGCAGCGCGACGCCGTTGTACACGGCCATTACAACACTCACGCTGGGGTTGATCGAAGCTGTCTTCCAGGGCCGCGGACAGAGGCGCGCAAGCATCCACGCCGCAACCGGGTATCCAACATATACGTAGAGAATTCCGAGCAGCGATAGCCAGAAGACTATCTTCACTGGGCGCCCCTTCGCAGGATGATCGTCTTGACCGTCTCAAACATGATCAGCAGATCAAGCCCTATCGACAGGTGCTTTACATAGTAGAGATCGTATTCCAGCTTTCGCTTCGTCTCTTCCAGGCTTGCGCCATAGCGATAGCGCACCTGCGCCCACCCGGTGATTCCTGGGCGGATGATGTGTCGAAGCTCATAAAACGGAATCTCTGTGTCCAGCCACTTCACAAACTCCGGACGCTCCGGCCGCGGACCCACAAATCCCATCTCTCCGCGCAGCACGTTCCACAGTTGCGGGATTTCGTCGAGGCGCGTCTTGCGCATGAATTTGCCCAGCCGGGTAATGCGAGGATCGTCCTTCGTCGCCCACTTGGCGCCGTTCGCTTCCGCGTCCTGCGCCATCGTACGAAACTTGATGACGGAAAACTCGCGCCCCCGCAGGCCGACTCGCGTTTGCTTGAAAAAAATCGGCCCCGGCGAAGACAGGCGAACGGCAAGCATGATGAAGGGGATGAAAGGCAGGCAAATCATCAGCCCCGTGAACGAAACAAGGATAGACACAATGCGCCGGACAATCTGCTGCGATGCCTTCACATTGAAACCGTGAGTGAAGATCAGTGCGCTGGGATTGAGCCCGTCCAGGGGCAGCCTGCCCAGCAGCCGCTCCATCAGGAAGCTCGCATCTTCAATCACTACCCCGCGGAGCCTAAGGTCAAGCAGTTCGCGAACCGGCATTGACCCGCGCCGGTTCTCCATGGCAACGATCACGCGGTCAATGGGAGGCTTTGGCTTGCAAAAGGAGCGAAGATCCGCCTCGAAATGTTCTAGGTCTCCACTCAAATCGCCTTCGCTCGCTCCTGCCACAACTTCCATGCCGGCATCGCGCCGCGTACGGAGCGTCTCGATTACAGTGTGCGCCCGTTCGCCGTTCCCAAGCACGTAGACCCGCTCGCATAGCGCGGAAAGGCCAATGATCCACTCATATGCCGATCGCCAGGAAACAAGCACAATCGCGACCAACGCGATGCCCAGCGTGAAGACATGAGGGCCGATATAAATGCCCGGATAGACAAAGACGATCGCGCCGAGAAGAAAACATAGAACGCTGAGAACCAGCAACAGCCGAAAGTATATTTCCCAGCGTCCCGATATTCGTTGCGGCTCATACAAGTCGAAGTAGTAGGAAAGAAGCAAGGTGAGAACGGTAATACTCAGGATCTTCAGCAGGCCGTTCTCGTACATCAATGCAATGTAAGCATCCGGCCCAACCAGGTAAGCGGTGGCTAATAGAAACGAGCCGCCTACCAGCAGCGCTTCGCATAGAAGCAGCACCAGGGTTCGCGTCGGATAGTAAACATTGAATAGCCTGATCATCCCAGTCTTCCGCTAACTCTTTTTCTGCCCGTCCAGGACACTGGCCTCTGGATCTGCATGGTAGTAGTAGTTGTAGTTATAGTTGTTCGATCCTTTGCCCTGAGCTTCTTTGACGGCATTGAGCACGAAGCCCAGAATGCGCGACGTGCCGAACGCCGCCTTGGTCCGCTGAGCCACTTCGTACGGCGTGTTCGCCCCTCGTGCCACCAGCAATACAGCATCGGCCGCGCGTGAAAGCGAAACCGCATCCGTAACTGCCAGCACCGGCGGCGCATCGATCACGATCCAATCAAAATTCGGAGAAACGCTCGCGATCAGCTCTTCCATGCGGCTGCTGGCCACCAGTTCAGATGAGTTGTCACGGCTCCCGCCAGAGGCGATGAAGGTCAGGTTGGCGATCTTGCCCGCCACCCCGTCGTCACCGGATTTCGGAGCCTGGGCGCGCTGCATCACGTCGATTGGATCTGCGTTCCCTGCCAGATAATCCGATAATCCGGGCGAATTGGGCGCCCCTAGCAGATCGTGCAACGTTGGACGGCGTAAATCGGCGTCTATCAGCAGAATGTTATGGATGCTGTTCCGCGCCAGGCTGATCGCAAGATTCACTGCGATGAAGCTCTTGCCCTCCGAGGGCATGCCGCTTGCTATCAGGACCGTCTTCAGAGGAGCCTCATAGCGAGCCTGATACACGTGCGAGCGCAGACTCCGAAACTGCTCCACACCCATGCCGCGGTCCGCCAATGTCGGCAAGGAATTAGTCGATGGATTCCACCGATGTTCCGCAACGTTCTCAAGGGCAACCTCGGCCTTGACGATTGGCGGCTCCTCGAAGTCCGATTTGATCGGCGGCTCGACTACTTGAAGTTCTCCCGAAACCGGCGCCTTGCCCCGCTCGAGATATGCTCTTTGAAGTGCTTCGTGTATGCGGCTCATAGCTCACTATCCTTTAAAAAATCGGCGGAATCCGCGACCGGTTGAATGGTTCTGGGCACGGCATTCGAAATTGAATCCTCTTGAAAACCCGACAAAGCCAGCGGCGAAATCACGAACGGCTGCCTGTCCAGATCGAGCTCCCGGCAAACCGACTCGATGATCCGCGGCGGAATCGGCTTGATCTGCTCCACATAAGCGCTGATCATCGCATGTTCGCAAATCAGATTGATCAGGCGCGGTATGCCTTGCGAGTAGTGGTAGACAAGCTGCACCGCTTCCGGCGTCAGCACCGGCTGGGTCGCTCCGGCAATGCGCAATCTCCGCGCGATGTAGGCCTTGGTCTCCTCGCTGGTCAATGGCCTCGTCCTGCACCAGAGAGAGATGCGTTGGCGAAGCTGGCGAACCGAGGGGTCGCGAAGTTTCTCTTCCAGCTCTGGCTGTCCGGAGAGAATAATCTGCACCAGTTTCTCCGATGAAGTCTCCAGATTCGTCAGAAGACGGATTTCTTCCAGAAGCTCCCACGAGAGATTCTGCGCTTCGTCGACCACGATCGCGCATAACTCCCCGTTGCGGAATCGATCGATCAGCCACTTATTCAGTTGCATCAGCATCCCCGATTTGGTCTGCGGCATGCCGGGCGTGGTCCGAGGGCCGGGGGGAATCCCGAAGTCCGCGAGCACGAACTCGAGAAAGTCCAGCACATCGAGTCGCGGATTGAAGACAAAGGCCGTCGATATCCGGCGCTCGGTAAACGAACTGAGCACGGTCTTCAGCAATGTCGTTTTTCCCGTGCCAACCTCTCCTGTCATCACCACAAAGCCCTTGCGGGAAGCGATGCCGTATTGCAGGCAGGCAAGCGCCTCCTGAACGTGCGGCATCTTGTACAAAAACCGCGGGTCCGGGCAGGCTCCGAACGGAAAATCGTTAATGCCGTAAAAGTATCTATACATGGTTATCCAAGAACACTTTCAATGGGCTTGTTCGTTCGTGAAAAAAACTTCCGGTGGACGTGAGGCTTCTCCGCCTGAGGCAGCGAGTCAATGTACGAGATCACGGCCAGCGTTGACAGCTTGGTGAACGCCCATACGTCACGCTCATTGCGCAGCGACGTATCGCGATACTCGAGCAGACCTGCAAGCAGCAAGCCAGCGAACAGGCCGGCCGCAAGCCCGCCTAGCCCGAAGATCCTGCGATTCGGAAAGATTGGCTCTTCGGGAAAGTTGGGAGCATCCTGGATATGGAACTGCTCGCCCTGCTGGCGTTGTTCCAGGGCAGTTGCCATGGACGATTCGTTCATCTTCTTCAGCAGCGAGTTATAGAAATCCAGCGCCGTATCATGGTCGCGCGTAATCTGCTTGTACTCTTCCTCGACCGCCGGGCTCGATTCGATCCTCGACTCGTAGCTGCGCACCTGCTCCACGATTCGAGCCTGGTCCTGCTTTAGGTCCACCATCGCCTGCTGCGCCGCGCGAAGCTGCGCTTTAAGCTGCTGAAGCTGCGGCGGGTCGGCACGATTGACCACGGGCGCGGGCGCCGCCGTCGCGGGCTCGGCCGCAGTGCGTGCAATCTCCGCTCGAAGATCGGCGACCTTTCGCCGCACCTCGACCACGTCGGGGTGGTCAGGCGTATATTGCGCCTCCAACGCCTGTTGTTGTGCGATCAGTGCCTTGAGCTCGATCTTGCGCTCATCCACTGCGGCTGCAGCCGCGGGCTCGGGGGTCTGCAGCTCGCGCGTCTGCTGGGAAACCATCGCCGAGAGAAAAGTTACCTCCTGCTGCTGGCGATTCAACGACTGAGTGACCGCGTCAAGCTGGGTTGTCAGGGCCTGGAGCGTATTCGAGTTCGACTGTTCCTGGTCCGGAAGCCTGCCGAAATACTTCTCCTGGAAGACCGCGAGCTTGGCGTCCTGCTGGTCAAGGCTCTTCTTTGAGTCGTCGAGTTGCTGCTTCAGAAACTCCGTCGTCCCTTCGGCCGACTGCTCGCGCGCACTCAGATTCTCGCTGACGAACAGCGACTCGATCTTGGCGCAAACCTGCTGCGCCGTCTGCGCGTCCTGCGCTATAAATGTGATGTAGAAGCCCGGCATCCCATGCGACGACTGGCTGGCGGGAATCGGTTTCACCCCGATCGCCTTCTGCATCATCTCGACACGGTCGTCCATGGAGGGATTCCCCTTGGAAAACAGATTGAACTGCCGGATGATCGGCTCAATCCGCGAGCGGCTCAGGATCTGCTCCTTCATCGTCGCCAACCGTCCGCTCAGATCCTGGTCCACCACCGGCTTCACGTAATCCTCGGGAATCTTCTGTTGCTCGATCAGGATTAACGTCTGCGACTGATATCTGGGTTGAATGATAAAAGTGACTCCAATTCCAATCCCTAGAAACAGGACCGCGGAACCAAGAATCAACCAGAATCGCCGCCGCAATATGTCGGCGTAATCTTCCATTGTCATTTCACGATGCCCGAGCATAGAACTCCTTGAAAATTTACTGCTGCCTTGGGTGCGCTTGCCGTGGCGAAAAACCAATGCCAAAACCGATGGTATGCATCATTTCGTTGAGGACGTTGGTGGGAAGTGGGGTAGCCAGCGACTGCTGGATTGACTGCTCAATTCCCGTGTAGTTTGCGAATATTATCAGGTTCTGGGTTAATTGGTAGGTCCCCTGTGCTCCCCCAAACGCGCCGTTGGTCGATGTAAAGGTACTAAACGCGTCGGTGCGTTCGTATCCTCCCGTTAATCCGATGGTCAGGTTCAATCCGAATTGCTTCGTAAAGTTTCCCGTTGCTATATCGACCACCGAGCCGAACAGATACCCCCCGCCGCCATTCGTTCCGCGGGTGAAACTCGCGCCTGCTGAGGTGAACCGCAAAAGATAAGTGGCTGAAGCGCTCGCCCCGACGCTTAAGCTGTTGGGCACAACACTGGTGACCGAACTGGAGATATACATAGGTCCCGCGGCCAGATTTGTTGCCAGGTTCCTGGTCCACTTGCGCTGGTAACCGAAGAGTCCGGTATTGGTCGCGAAACTGACGTTGTATCCTGGGTAGCTGAAATTCGAGTAGGCATAGTTGGCCGACAGCGCATTGCGCCCATCCAAAGACTGCACCAGCGTCGCGGTCCCCGACTCGTCGTTTGTATCCAGACCGTCGCCGTTAGGGTAGCGAAGCAATCCCGAACTGCCGCCGAAGCTAATGGCAGTCTGAATCCTGGGATTATATTCCAGGTCCACGGTTCCGTTGTTTTCCACGGCATGGGTATTCAGTGTCAGGATCGTCTGGCCCGTCACCGGGTTTATGGGGCTCACGCCGATCGGTTCTCCAATTCCGGGGATTCCTGAAAACCCCGTGGTCGGAGCCTGCGGAAGATAGCTTGCATCGTCGCCGGCCAGAAACTTCCATTTGCGCCAGTTAAGGCCTTGCGTTAGAAAAAGTTGGTGAAACTGTCCGGATTGGTAGTCCGGCCCGGTGAGGGTCCACGTGTAACCGCCGGTATACTGGGCAGTGAACGGATGACGTTCGTTGGTATTCATGTAGTTCAGCGAACCTGAAGTCGTAGCCGTCTGCCAGTTCGTTTGGTCCGATGAGAACACGGCGGTTTCATCGTAGCGCGCCGCGTATTGCAGGTTCTTCCCGGCCCGGACTATGCCGGTCGCCGCGGGCACTACCTGCGCATTCGCTACGCCGCATGCCGTGAACAGAAGTATCAACAGTGAATGTGTCCTTCTCATGTCAGCCACCTTACGGAACCACAATCGTATCGCCGGCTCTTAAAGCCAGGTTGAGCGGGCCGCCGTTTTTCAAGGCTTGCTTGTAATTCACAGCAATCCTCCCCTGCGTACCGGAATCGTTGCGCAGAATGTAAATCCTCTTCTTGTTGGCAAAATCCGTGAGCCCACCGGCGCTCGCGATTGCCTCCAGCAGCGTCATGCCCGGTGTCATCTCCACCGGTCCCCGCTTTACCACTTCGCCCAGCAGGTAAACCACCTTGCTGTGAATCTGGTTGATCACCACCGAGACATTGGGGTCCTGGATGTACTTCTTCAACTTCGTCGTAATCTGGTCCGACAACTGAAGCGGTGTTAATCCCGAGGCCTGAATATCGCCCAGAAGCGCCAGCGAAATCATGCCGTCGGGGCGCACCAGGATGGAACCGGAAAGGGTCGGTTCCTTCCAGACGGTGATGGCAAGTACATCGGATGGTCCGATAACATAGCTGTTCGCCGTGGTTACCGCTACTGCGGCAGGTGCGGGCGTCTGGGCCGCCTGGTCGGCCGATTGCTTCTTGCCATGATGGCCAAAAATGCCCGAGACCGCGAGCGAAAGGATAAGGACATTGGTTGGATTCACAGTGCGACTCCGTTCTTGTCGGAAATTGATTGGTACTCCGCCTCGCCCTGCTTCAGCTTGTAGAGCAGAGCCTTATAACTAATCCCCAGTTCATCCGCCGCGCGTTTGCGATTGCCGCCGGTTACCAGCAGTACCTCCGCGATCAGTTGCCGTTCAATCTGTGTCGAGGCGGCGCGGGCTGCTTCCTTCAGCGACGGAAGCTTGCGCTGCCCGTTCGCCTTCGCCGTCGAGGCGGCCGCCTTAAGAGCGGCAAGAGAGATTGACTGGTCCTCTATGGCGGCAAACGTCTTGATCGCGGTCTGCAGTTCTGACAGATTCTCCGGCCACGTATGCTCCATAAGAAATCCGATGATCTCCTCTCGTAGTACCGGTTTCGGACGGTCAAACTGCCTGGAATACTGCGTTAAGAGATTATCGGCAATTGACAGAATTTCTTGCCTTCTGCAACGCAGTGGTGAAATCCGCAGCGTTACCGCAGATACCAGATAATAAAAATCTTCTCGCATCCGGCCGTTTTTAACTTCCCCTATTAGTTCGCTGCTCGTACCACAAAGGAGGCGGCTGTTTTGCGCCTCCTCGGAGTGAAAATAGCTGTTGATGATCAGTTCCTGCAGACCCAGGCTCAGCTCCCCGACCTCTGTCAGGTACACCGTCCCTTTGGTGGAAAACGCCGAAAGTAACGCCTCGGCATCAGCTTCCGCGCTGCTAAGTTCTGTGAATCCACCGCGCGACCGGTGGGACTGGGAGTGGATCTGGGCAGCTATGGTGCGCTTTCCCACCCCGCGTTCCCCAACGATCAGTACCGGGCAGTCGCTATCCGCTATGCGCGAAATTGCACGCTGAACGTGCGCTTCGACCGGTGCAAATGGCTTGGTAGGGACAAACGGTTTCGTCTGTCGCTTCACGATTTGGATAGTTTCAGTGTCTGACATTGATGGTCCTGGTGCCGCACCTCTCCCCTAGCAATGCAGAGTCCAAACCTGCTCACTGCATGTGGAATAGTCTTTCTACGCGGTTTGTTCGTACCTTGGCACTCCACAGTCTCGCCGATTCGCCAAAAGAGGGAAAACTTTTTCCTTTTCTAAGGAAATATATGGAACAATTTTTTCCCAGTATAGTGGAAACTGTTTTCCTCTCGATAGGAAAGACACTGTCCTGAAACCGGCCAAATCGATAGGAAGCCCCCTTGGATTGGAGAATTCCACTCTCGGCACTCCAATTGCTAAGGTGAATGTTGAGAATTCCTTTACCCCAACCCTGTCTTGCGGAGAGTATGGCCCACAGCACCCAGATGACGACCACTTCCTCCAGCACCCTGGACCTTCGAAATGCTCAGTTTGCATGGGGCTCGATCGTCATTGGCGCCTTGGTGGTGCTCGTCTACTCCCGCGTGCTGGCCGGCCTGGTAGTCATCTGGGCGCGGAACTCCGATTACTCCCACGGCTTCCTGGTCCCTGTTTTTGCCGCCTACCTCGTCTGGAACAAGAGAAAAACTCTTCTTCAAAAAGAGGTTGCGCCAACTTGGACGGGAATTGCCGTGGTCGCGCTGGCACTCATCGTCCTGCTTCTCGGCTCCTATGGCGCGGCAATCTTTCTGTCCCGGGTTTCGCTCGTGATCCTGCTGGCTGGCCTGGTCCTGTCTTTCTTGGGATGGGAGTTCCTCAAGGAACTCCGCTTTGCCCTCCTCGTCCTCTTCCTCGCCATTCCCCTTCCCACCATTATTTTCAATCAGATAGCCCTTCCTCTCCAGATCCTCGCCTCCAAACTTGCCAGCAATCTCCTGTCTCTGTTCAGCATCCCGGTTCTGCGCCAGGGCAACATCATTCAGCTCCCCTCCATGGAACTCGAGGTGGCGGAGGCTTGCAGCGGCATTCGTTCTCTGGTCACCTTGTTTACCCTCGCCGTTTTTTACGGGTATTTCCTTGAGAAAACCTTCCTCCGGCGGGCTTTCCTTGCTCTGGCCAGCATTCCGATTGCGATTGCGGCCAATGCCGTCCGCATCTTCGGAACCGGGTTGTGTGTCCAGTACTGGGATCCGGACAAGGCGCTGGGGTTTTTTCACGAGTTCTCCGGTTGGGTCATGTTTCTCGTTGCTCTCGGTTGCCTCGTCGTTGTCCATCGCATCATGCATTTCTTCCTGGCGCTCAGGAGGTCAGCATGATGAGCCCTCGCTTCTGGACGGTGGCCGTGTTGCTGGTCGGCACTTCGGCGGTGCTGGGCGCACGCGGCAATACTGACACGGTTCCCGCCAGCGAACCCTTATCGGCCATACCCCGCACCATTGCCGGATGGTCCGGCGCCGATGTCCTGATCGATCAGCAGACCCGCGATGTTCTCGGCAAGGGAGATTTTCTCTCCCGCGCTTACACCCGCAATAACGATTCGCAGTTGATCGGCCTCTTTATCGGATACTTCCCCTCTCAGAGAACGGACGTCTCCATTCATTCACCCAAGAACTGCCTCCCCGGCGACGGTTGGGCCTTCGAGTCCTCCCGTTATGTCGATTTGATCGACGCCAGCGGAAAGCCGCACCATGTCGGCGAATATGTCATCACCAACGGGGACAGCCGCCAGTTTGTCATCTATTGGTATCAGGCGCACGGGCGCAGTATCGCCAACGAATATATGGCCAAGATTTACCTCGTCGCCGACGCCATGCGAATGAATCGCACCGATGGCGCGCTCATAAGAGTCGCTACGGCAATCAATCCCACCGAAGGTACATCGCAGGCAAGGGCGCAGGCCGAGGCTTTTACGGCCCAGCTTGTCCCCTTGCTCTCGCGATTTATCCCCGATTAACCGAATCCAGACGGACCCCTCGCGGCCAAAGCAGTTGGCAAGGATCGAAGATAATGAACGGTTCACACAGCAATGTTCTACGTGGTTTCAATAGCAGGTGGAATCCAATGACTCGGCAAAAATATCTTTCTTTGGTCACGCTTTTCGTTGCGCTCGTCCTGTTGGCCGGGTGCCATGGCAATCCAGACGTGCAGAAAGTGAGATACCTCGATAGTGGCAAGCGCTTTAGCGTCGAGGGCAAATACAGAGAGGCCGCCATCCAGTTCTTGAATGCCATTAAGGTCGACAAAAACTATCCCGAAGCTCACTATGAGCTCGCCCAGGCCTACGAGCATCTGGGCCGTTCCGTTGAGGCATCGGCGGAGTTCGCGCGCACCGTGGATTTGCAGCCTGGCAACTTGAAGGCGCGTGTCGAGCTCGGAAACCTCCTGTTCGCCGATGGAAAAACCGACCTGGCGCAGGTACAGGCCATTGCGGTCATGGCCACGCAACCCAATAACCCGGAGGTTCACGCTCTGTTCTCCGCGATTGCCGCCAGGCAAGGGAAAAAAGATCTGGCCCTGGTCGAGATTCACCGCGCTTTGGAACTCGATCCCAGCCAGGCCGCCTTCTACGACGATCTCGCGCTCCTCCAGCAGGATGATCCTGCCATGGCGGCTTCCGTTGAAGATGAAATGAAGAAAGCCATCGAGCTCGATCCAAAATCGCTCAACGCAAAGTTCCTGCTCGCCTCCTTCTATTCCAGGAATCATCGCCTGCAGGATGCCGAGAAGATCGGTTGGCAAGCCGTCACCGCCAATCCCAATAGCCTTGCCGCCAGGGAATATGTCGCCCAGGTCATTCTTTCCCAGGGCGATCGGGCCAGAGCCGAGCTAGTCCTCCGCCAGGCGTCGAAAGACCTCGCAGCCGATCCCAAGGGAGTGCGTCTCCTCGCCGACTACTACGCGGGCTCGGGGCAGTTGGACAAGGCCGTCGCAGAGTTCTCGAGACTCACAACAAAATATCCCGAAAGCGCTTCCCTGCAGAAAGGCTACATTCGCGCTCTTCTCCAAGCCAGAAATTTTGAGGCCGCGCGAAAAGCAGTGATCGTCATGTTGAAAAAGAGTTCTGGGGACTCCGAAGTCGCGCAATTGAATGGCGCCGTGCTGCTCGAAAGTGGCAAGGCGAGCGACGCCGTTGACGCTCTCCTCAAAGCCGCCAAAACCTTCCCCGGCGATTCCTCTATCCAATACGAGCTCGGCAAGGCCGCGCTCGCGGTGGGCAATCGCGAACTGGCTGAGAAGAGTTTTCTCCAGGCGACAGAGCTGAATCCTGCTGAGCGCGGTGCGCAGGAGGAACTGGCGCGCATCGCTTGCTTGCGTGGAGATATCGGCCTGCTGTCGGATGTCGCCGATAGCACGATCGATGCAATGCCTCGTTATTCCGGCGGTTATCTCTGGCGTACCGTCGTCGAGATGGATCGTAACCTGCCCGCCCAAGCTGAAGCTGACTTGAAAACTGCCATGGATCTCGCTCCGCAAAGCTCCCAGCCCTACCTTAATCTCGGCAAACTTCGCCTCGCGCAGAAACGCTTTCCTGAAGGTGTCGGCCTGCTCGATCGAGCTTTAAAAATCAACCCCGATTCCGTCCAGGCCATGCGTTTGCTGGTTACTTATGATCTCTATCGGAAACAACCGGCCAGCGCGCTCGCTCGCGTGAAGGCGCAAATCGAAAAGTGCCCTGGGAACAGCAGGTACTACGATTTTTTGGCGCAGTTGCAGTTTCAATCCGGGAAACTCGACCAGGCGGCCGCAACCACTCAGAAAGCTATCCAGTTGAACCCCGATGATGGCGATGCGGTCTTGCTGTTCGCACAGATTGCGGCAGAGCGCGGAAAAATCGACAATGCCATTGCCGCCTGGGAACAGCAGTCGAATGCCCATCCCAACGACGCTGGCGCCCTCGCGATTCTCGGAACTCTCGAGGAATCCCGTGGAGACTTTGGCAAGGCCGAAGCCTATTACAGAAAATCTCTGCAAATCCAGCCCCAACAACCGATCGCGGCCAACAATCTCGCCTATCGCTTGTTGATGAACGGTGAAAAGGTGAATACCGCCCTGGCGCTTGCGCAAACCGCCCGCCAGGGCATGCCCGACTCGCCTAACACCGCAGATACCCTGGCCTGGGCTTACTACTGTAACGGTACTTACGAGTTTGCTCGCGACTTGCTTGAGAATGCGATTAGCACCGATCCAAATAGCGCCACCATGCAGTACCATCTTGGAATGGTGTACGCCAAACTCCACGATAACAACAACGCCGCGATTCACTTGAAGAAAGCAATCGCTCTAGCGCAAGGCTCGCAGGCCGCAAACGACGCGCAAGCCGCGCTGCGAGGGATAAGTTAGAAACTGTTTAATAACCTGGTTCTGAAATGGCACGGCCGGTGCACCGGGGTGCCGGGGTACCGGGGTGCCGGGGTGCCCCTTGGGCCGGGCCGGGTTGACGTGCCGATACGGAGCGAGAAAATCGCGGGCTTTAGCCCCTGAGGAAATGCTTCTCGGCGCACCCCACCGGTTATGAAACAGGTTCTGGAAAGCAATCGGAGCTGGAGGAAGACTGCTCGCGCCTAAAGGCCCTGTGAAAGCTGCAAGGCATAATTAAAGCGGCCCCAAAGAGGGCAGATTTGGAACCGCAATGACGGAAAATACCAAGACCATAGCGAAGAATACAGGTTGGTACGGCCTCGAAAATATAATCAACGCCGTCATCACCTTATTTACCTCGATCGCCATTGCGCGCTATCTGGGGCCTTCGAAGAACGGCTACATTGTTTATGTCTCCTATATCGCTTCCGTCGTCGCGGGCCTCGGCGGAGTTGGCGTTCCCGCAACCACGCGAAAATATATGGCCGAGTTTTTCGGCATGGGCGACAGGGGCACTGCTCGATACATTTATCTCCGCACCTTGCTGCTGCAGGCCGGCTTGGCGACACTGGCCACGGGCGGCCTGCTCATCTGGGTGCTGGGAGACGCGAATCCGAATTACAAGTTGGCCGCCGCCCTCCTGGTGCTCAGCATTTGGCCTGCAATGGTCAACTACGTCTCGGCAATGGCCAATACGGCAGCCGAACAGATGTCGGCAAATGTGCCCGCCTCCGTCGCTTCAACTTTCACCTACTTCATTTTGGTCGGGGCAACGGTCGTTCTTCATTGGGGCGTAGTCGGTGTCGGCCTCGCTGTGCTCCTCATGCGAGTCGTGGATTTTCTTGTGCGCTTCTTCCCTACGTTGAAGCGCGTGCTCGCTTGGGGAACAACCCATGTTCAACCCCCTGAATTGGCCAGGCGCATGATGAAATTCTCCATCCAGAGCGTCGCCAGCATGTTAGTAGAGCAGATCGTCTGGGGACGGTCGGAAGTTATCCTGCTCAAAATACTTAGCACCGATATCCGGCAGGTCGCATTCTACTCGGCAGCATTCAGCATGGCGGAACAATTGCTCATGGGTGCCATCATCTTCGGCGCTGCCGCCAGCACCACCATCTTCGCTCAATACGGACGCGACAAGTCAAGGCTTCCCGCCATCACCGCTTCCTCGTTTCGCTATCTTGGCTTGATGACCATTCCGCTGCATTTCATCGCGGCGGCCCTCGCGGTTCCTGCCCTCCTGCTCCTCTACGGCCATCAGTACGCCGACGCCGCCGCGGTGGTCGCGCTGGCTCCGCTGATGTGCATGTTCAAAGCCTTCATCTCGCCCGCCCAGAGTCTCCTGCAAAGTGTGGAGCGCCAGGGATGGGTCATTGCCGCCACAGTCGCGGCCGGAATCGTCGACATAGGCGTCGCCTGGTGGTTGATTCCCGCCCACGGCGCGGTGGGCGCATGCATTGGCAACGGTGCGGCGCAGGCTGTGGCCGTCGGCGCCATGTGGGCCGTCGCAATCCATCTCTACAAGGTAAAGCTTCCCTGGATGCAGATTGTAAAAATCACCTTCATCAGTACCCTTGCAGCGCTCACCGCGCACTATATCGCTGTCCAGTTCGCTCCGCTCTGGGGGATTCTCCTGGGTGGAACGGCATCGCTGATCGTCCTGTTCGGACTCTTCTACTTGATGCGCGTGCTAGAGACAGAAGACCGCTCCCGGTTGAACACTCTGACTGGGATGCTGCCGAAAAAAATCGGCGAGCCCGCGAATAAGATCATGTCGCTGCTGATCCGTCCGGAGTTGGTTAGCGCGCCAGAAAAGAGTCTGCTCTGAGACCATCGATTTATCGATGGTATACTACCCACTCGCCGTCACAACAAAGTGGCTTCAGCTTCCTGGACGAGCACTTATGATACTTATCGTCAACGCAGATGATCTCGGGGCAAATGAACGAGTCAATGACGAGATCTTTGACCTCATGCAATCAGGCGTCGTGACTTCTGCTTCGCTAATGGCGAATACTCCCGGCTTTGAGCATGCGGTTCGGCAGATACCGCGCTTCCCTCAATGTTCGTTTGGCGTACACCTGAACCTGACCGCATTCCCTCCGCTGAGTCCGAGCAGTGATCTTCAACCAATCCTGGACAAGAGCGGCCACTTATCGAAAAAACTATTTACAACCACGATAACTTCCAAACTGCGCAAAGCTCTGCTCCACGAATTGACAATGCAGGTAGAGCGCACTCTGGATGCCGGCGTTCCTGTAAGTCACTTCGATTCGCATAACCACGTTCACACCATCCCGAAGTTATTCCCGGTTCTAAAGTCGTTACAACGAAAATTTGCGATCCGGAAGGTACGAACTACCATTAACTTGCTGCCCCCCGGTCAGCACATGACTAGGTTGCGCTCGCTCAAGAAGATAGCCTATCGCCTGGCGCTCCGCCACGCTTATAAGACAACAAGTCCGGATGGATTGGGCGACTTTCGCGATTTCTATAAAATTCTAAAAGCTGGGCCAGTTCCCCGCTTCCGCTGCCTGGAGTTGATGGTCCATCCGGGGATCCCCAATCCGAAGTATAGTGACGAAGTCGCCGCGCTCCGTTCCGGCTGGCACGGCCTTCTCCCCCTCGATATCGAGATCGGCAGTTACCACTCGCTATAATCCGCGCCCTTAGGCGCTATGCATAAATAAGTGTTTCAACCGCGTGGCATTGTGTCAGGGCACGACTTCAGTCGTGCCGCAAGGGCCAAGAGGGACCGTGGGCTTTTATAGCCCCCGAGGGAGTGCTCAACGTGGAATAGAACTCAATCAGAGCGCCCTTGACGCACACTTCATGCGACCGCTTCGCGCTTCTTATGCCACTCGACAGTACGCCGCAAGCCATCCCGGAAACTCACTGCCGGCTTATAACCCAGCAGTTCCTTAGCCAGCCCGATATCGGCCAGCGAGTCGCGGATATCGCCGGTGCGCGGGGCCGCGTAGGCCAATCCGCCGCTGTAGCCAGTCAGCTCGCTCAGAATCGCAAAGGTCTGGTTCAGGGTACTTCTCGAGCCGGTAGCCAGATTCATCATCCGTCCCGAAACCTTCTCCGCCGGCGCAGCGGCAGCCAGCAGATTGCCATTGACGACGTTTTCGATATACGTGAAATCGCGGCTCTGCTCACCGTCCCCAAAAATCGTCGGCTGTTCCCCCGCTAGCATCTTGCGGCAAAACAGCGCCAGCACTCCCGAGTAATACGAAGTGGGATCCTGGTAAGGCCCAAACACGTTGAAGTAGCGCAACACCACTGTCTCCAAACCATACACGCGCATGAACGAACGCATGTAATGTTCCCCGGCCAGTTTGGCCACCGCATAGGGACTGATTGGATTGGGCGTCATCCCCTCATGTTTGGGCAGCGTTGGTGTATCGCCGTAAGCGGAAGACGACCCTGCGTAGACCACGCGGCGAACCCCAGCCTCGCGCGCGGCTACCAGCAGGTTCAGCGTGGCGTCCACGCAATTTCTGTTGGTGGCCACCGGATCGGCAACCGATCGTGGAACCGACGCCAGCGCCGCCTCGTGAAAAACGATTTCAACGTCCTTGCAAGCCTCCGAACAGACCGCCGGGTCGGCCAGGTCGCCCTCCACGAACTCCATCGCTTCCAATCCGCTCAGATTTTCGCGTTTGCCGGTAATAAAGCTATCGAGGCCGCGAACCGTCTCGCCGCGCGCCAGCAACGCCGCGGCAATCGAGCGGCCGATAAACCCGGCAGCTCCAGTAACTAAATATCTGGCCAATGTCTTACTCCTAACTCGCGCACGGCCCCAAACCTGAACCGCTCTGGTTAGAATTCTACTGCCTGCAACCGGTCGCACATCGAGGCAGCACTACCAAGGCCAACGGATATGGCCTGGAAGTCTCCACACAGCCGTCTCAAACCGTAAGCGGTCCAAGCTATAGGGTCCAATGTCGAATCGACGCACATCGTATGGCGATGTCTCTCCACTAAAATTCGCGCCCCCATAGAACGAAAACGCAGCACGTTAACCCACGTCTCGCGCATGAATCCGCCATCTGTCGAGAGAAGCTTGTAAAGCGGACCGTGATCCACTTTAAACAGCCGCTTCCTGTCAGCGCGCTGTCTGGTTTCCGCGTGCGGCCGCATCAAGATCTTCGGCCAGCATCGACGCCAATTTCTGAACAAATGGCTGGCGCATCATCGTCAAATGGTGCCCGGAGACATTCCTTACCTTCACGGCCAAACGGCTCCGATCCCCCCACCCCATCGTCAGATCGTTTTTGCGATACCAGGGTTGGTCCGCGAGTCTGAACACCGTGATGGGCGCGGAACAGACGGGCGGAACGAAGGCTTTGCCTGGAAAATATTTTTGGAAAAGGACCTTCTTGCTGTAAGTGGAGCCTGGTTCCGGAGACGGCGCAGCATGATCGGACCCCTTCCAATCCACGAACTGCAAACCTGCAGGATCGTTTTCCTTCTTAAAGACCCCGCGATTGAAGCGCTGCAGCCGCTTCATCGCAAGATAGACCATAAACCGCCACCGATAGCGCGTATTCTCTTCTGGCCATGCGTCCAGAATACCTAGCAACGCAACTTTTTCGCCTTCCGCTTCCAATTGCCGCACCATCTCGAATGCGATAAAGGCGCCCTGGCATTGGCCAACCAGGTTGTAGGGCCCATGCGGCTGCACTGTCCTGATGGCGCGTACATATTCCTCTGCCGTGCTTCGATATTGCTCGTCATAGAAATCGATCGCAGGGTCTTCCTCAAGCTGCACCTGCAAGCCGTAAACAGGCTGGTCGTTGCCCAACTCGCGGGACATCGTCAGATATCCCAATGCATTCACATTCGGCCTTGCGACGCAGAACAGTGGCGCCCGAGTCCCGTGAGTCTGAATCGGAATCAAAATCGGCCAGTCTTCTGCCTTGGTTTCGCCCTGCTTGCCAATCAATGAAGCCAGTTGGCTGACCGTGTTTGCCTGGAACAGCACTCTGATCGGAAGCGACGTTCCAAACTCCTGATTCATGAGCGCAACTGCGCGGGCCGCCATCAGAGAATGCCCGCCGAGATCGAAGAAGTTGTCGTTGCGCCCAACTCGATCGACCTTCAAAACATCTGACCAGATCGCGGCCAGTTTCGTCTCCGCCTCGCCTTGCGGCGGTTCGTAGCCGCGTGTCGAAAAAGCGTTCGTCTCCGGCGCCGGAAGCGCCTTGCGGTCGATCTTTCCGTTAGGCGTCAGCGGCAATGCCTCCATGCACACGTAGGCCGCAGGAATCATATACTCAGGCATGCTCGTGGACAGGTACGCGCGAAATTGCTCCGCGCCGATATTGCCTTTCTCCGCCTCGGCAAGCGTTGAGACCGCGTAGTAAGCCACCAGCCGTTTGTCGCCCGGCGTATCCTCGCGCGCAATCACCACTGCTTCGCGCACCCCGGGGTATTCACCAAGACGCGCCTCGATCTCCCCCAACTCAATCCGGTAGCCGCGTATCTTTACCTGGTGGTCAATGCGTCCCAGGCACTCGATATTCCCGTCTGGCCGATAGCGCGCAAGATCGCCGGTGCGATACATCCGCGCCGCGCCGCCGGCAAACGGGTCGGCTACAAATTTTTCCGCCGTAAGCTCCGGGCGGTTCAGATAGCCGCGCGCAAGTCCGTCACCGGCAATGTATAACTCTCCCGTCACTCCAGCCGGTGCCGGCTCTCCGTGCGCATCCAGAATGTAGCACTGCGTGTTGGCCAGCGGACGGCCGATCAGGATCGGCTGCCGCCCATCCGTTACCTGCCAACCCGTCGACCAGATCGTCGTCTCTGTCGGCCCGTACAAGTTCCACACCCGCTTCACCGCGGGCGCCAGTTGCGCCGCCACTTCCTGGGGCATGGCTTCGCCCCCGCACACCGCCTGCAGGTTTGGTTTGCCGCGCCAGCCGGCATCGAACAACAGCCGCCAGGTCACCGGGGTCGCTTGCAGAAAAGTGATGTCGTGCCGCTCAAGAAGTTCCTTCAGTGCGTTGCCGTCCCCCGCTGCTTCAAAGCTCGCCACCACCGTCTGCGCCCCCGTCAGCAGTGGCAACCAGATTTCCAGACCTGCAATGTCGAAGGAGATTGTCGTCACCGCCAGCAGCCGGTCGCGCTCACTCAACTGCAGCCACTCGCGCATCGACCACAGGAAATTTGTCAGTGCCCCACGCGGTACTTGTACCCCCTTGGGCTTGCCCGTCGAGCCTGACGTGTAAATCACGTATCCCAGATCTTCGGGCTTCACCGCCACCGCGGGATTCGCGCGGCCGTTCGTTTGCCAGTCTTCATCTTCCAACTGGATGGTCGTGCCCGCAAAACCTGGCAATGTCCCGCGAAGACTCTTTTCGGTTATCAGCAGCCGGGAGCCGCTGTCGCTCAGCATGTAGCCCAGCCGCTCCGGTGGAAACAGCGGATCCAGCGGCAGGTACGCCGCGCCCGCCTTGATAATCGCCACCAAGGCCACTATCAGATCCGTTGACCGCGTCACATACAGCCCGACAATCTGGTCCGGACCCGCGCCCTGCTTGATCAACTCGTGGGCCAGTTGGTTTGCGCGCTCGTTCAGCTCCCGGTAGGTCAGCCGCTGCTCATCATAGGTCACGGCCACAGCATCCGGCGTTCGCTCCACCTGCTGCTCCACCAACTTCGCCAGCGGGACGTCCTTGGGATACTCGGCCCCGGTGTTATTAAACTCGCGCAGCAAATGATGGCGCTCGGACTCAGGCACGATAGGCAGGCAATCGATGGCCCGCGCATCGTCGGCCGCCATGGCGCGAAGAAGGTTGCGGAAGTATCCAAGATAACGCTCGATCGTGCTCTTTTCGAACAGCGAAGTAGCGTACTCGAGGCCGCCCATGACCTTCTTGCCTGTATCCCTCAGTTCCAGCGACAGATCGAACTTCGACACTCTGTGCGGCGTCGTCAGAGTCTCAACTTCCAGTCCTGGTAAATCGAACTTCCCCCCTAGCGTGCCATTCCACGCGAACATCGCCTGGAAGAGCGGACTGTGTGCCATGCTCCGCGCCGGCCGCGCCAGTTCGACTACCTGCTCAAAAGGGATGTCCTGATACTGCATCGCGGCCAGGGACCGTGCCCTTACCTGTCCAAGCAGTTCACGTACGCTGAGGGAGCCAGTCAGGTCCAGGCGGACAACCACAGTGTTTGCGAAGAAGCCGATCAGGTTCTCGACATCGAACCGTTCGCGGTTCGCCGCCGGCACTCCAATAAGAACGTCCGGCTGGCCGGAGAGCCGCGCCATCAGCGCTGCCCAGGCGCCAAGCAAGGTCATGAACAGAGTTACGCCGTGACGCCTGCTGAGCACCTTCAGTTGAGCCGTTAGTTCTTCGTCCAGCACCAGGTCCGCAAGGGCCCCGGCATAGCTCTGCTCGAGCGGCCGCGGATGATCGGTGGGTAACTCCAGCAATGCCGGAGCGCCTGCCAGTTCTTTCTTCCAGTAGGTTGCCTGCTGCTTATGAATTTCGCCTTCGCTCGGCTGTCGCTGCCAAACTGCGTAGTCGGCATATTGGATTTCCAACTTCGGCAGCGGGTCTTTTTCGCCGCGAACATACGCGCCGTAGAGCGTATTCAGCTCATTGACCAGAATCTCCATCGACCACCCATCCGCAACGATGTGGTGCACGGTGATCCAAAGTACGTGTTCGTCTTCTGAAAGCTGAATCAACCGCCCCCGGATTACGGGACCGGCCTCAAAGTCGAAGGGTTCGCTGACTTCTAATTCTGCAAGCCGCGCAAGTTCGGCCTTGGCGTCGCTGTTCTGGCGGAGATCGTGTTCGATCAACAGAAAGCGGCTGTTTTCCTCTGCCGCGACCCGCTGCACCGGCTCTCCGTTGTGCACGGCAAATGTCGTGCGCAACGCTCCATGGCGCGCCACTATCCGATCCAGCGTCTCATGAAGAGCCTTGCGATTTAGATTGCCCTTCAGCCGCAGGCAAAGCGGAACGTGATACGCCTCGCTCCCTCCCTCCATCTGCGCAAGAAACCATAGCCGCTGCTGACAAAACGACAGCGGAAACTCTTCGTCCCGCTTAGCAGTCGATTTGGACTTGAGATCGGAGGGAGTTGCGACGGAAGCGTTCATAAGATGTTTGATGATCTCCGGTTCGCGTGCAATCAGTTCGCTTTCCATTTCAGGCGTCATAGCTCCCGGAGGCGCGCTGAAACTCAGTTGACCGCCATGAACAGAAAACGCTACATGCCGGGCCTGCAATAGCCACAGAAACTCGCCGATCGGCAACCCCGCTAGATCTCGCTTTCTGTGTGAATGCGGTTGAGTGCCGTTTTTGTCGGCGTGCAAACCGTCTCCCTTGACCGCCCCGGAACGATCGAACACCGCCAGCTTCTTCTGAACGTCAAAGCCACCGTCCGGGGATTGTCTTCCCGCCTCCAATGTACTCTCAAGCGGCCTATCGCTGCGCGGAGTCATCGCCTTCCCTCCCAAGCTCTCCCAAGAAACCTTCTCCAGTCTCCCACCGGCGTTGCCGACCCACGGGGTATGAAACCTTTGCTTGGCAATGCCGCCGCCAACTCGCTAACTTGCCATGTCCGCGAAGCGGACGCTAACTTACTGAGTTTATTACCACAATCCTCGCCGCACCTTCCCGCTAATCATTCAATCCAGGTCCATTCGACACCCTGTTTCTTATCGGATAGACTCGGCCTCGGATTATTCAAACACTCTCGTCAAAACACTCCGTCTGCAAGCCACCGGATCTTCACAACACAATCTAAGTTCGACAATTGACTTGCTGGCGCGGCATTCTCACCTGTCCGAAACAAGTCATCTTATCCTGCAAGCCATGCTGCAAGAGTGACAATGCCTACTTTGTGTCAGGCGAATTCGAACCTTGGTGCCATATGCGAAACGTTGGTAACCCATTCCAATCATTACTCGATACACTCATTTTCGACCCTTCGGAATTGGAGCGCCCGGCCTTTCTTGCTAAGGTAATTCACACCGTGGCCGTCTTAATTGGCGGGCCGTCCCTAAAGAACCTCTGATTAGGTAGACGTTTTGAAAGGGCGTATCTTTAGACGCGCCGCAAATTCCGCAAAATAACCGTGGGCTTTGGCCCCTGCGGGAGGGCTCTACGTGGAATAGAACTTGTTCAGAGCTGTCTTAAGGTTCGGTTCCCCGTGAATGTAGACCCGCATTTCACGTCTCATGCCGACCAAATAATCAAACTTCCAAGCCAACTGGGGAGTGTACTGAGTATAGATTAAATTGACAAACAAGAGAAGCGTCCCCGATACTTCAAAATAGCTTGTAGTGGCTTTCTCCGTTGCATAACCGACTCGCAATACTCGCATCCCGCAAGCTCACTCAATGAACCTACCTCGCCATGCAGAACTCTGGCTCCTGCCATACCTGAAAGATTGTTTGCGGAAGAGCATTCGGCCCACAACACCGAAGCGCGCCTGGGTTGCCATCGTCGATCATTACGAGCCGTTGGGCCTGGCCCAATCCGTCGCCCCCGCGCTCAATCGCGTGGCCAAATGGCGCGACCTATGGCCGCGCATTGCCGACGATGCGCCCAGGGATGCCGCGGGCCAGAGTCCGCAGTACAGCTTCTTCTACCCCCAGGAAGAGTACAGGCACGATTTGCTCGAAGGCATTGCGGAGATGGTGCGTCTCGGAGTAGGCGATGTCGAAGTGCACATCCATCACGATGAAGCGCATCTCCAGGGCGACAGAGGTCGGCGCGATTCTTTTTCCAGCAAGATCACCGAGTTTTGCGCCCGGCTCGTAAATGACCACGGTCTGCTGCGCCGGCACGATGGCCGCACCGTCTTCGGCTTCATCCATGGCAACTGGGCGCTGGATGACTCCCGCCCCGATGGCAAGTGCTGCGGCGTCAAAGGCGAAATCGCCTTGTTGCGCGATCTGGGCTGCTACGCCGATTTCACCATGCCCGCGATTCCCGAGCCGCCTCAGGGGCGGATCGTAAACCAGATATACTGGTGCACAAACAATCCTGACAATGCCCCCAGATCCTTCGATCGTGGAGTCGAAGCCACCCCCGGCGGAGGTAGACGCGGCGATCTGCTCATGATCACCGGGCCGGTCGGGATACGCTTCGGCCAGCGCCTGATGCCACGCGTGGAAACCGGGGAGATTGCGGTATACGACCCGCCCTCGCCTTCGCGTGCAAAACGATGGTTTAATCTGGCGCCCACCATCGGAGACGATCTCTTCCTCAAGCTCTACACCCACGGCGCGCACGACAGAAATCTCGAGCCGCTGCTCAATGGAGCCCTCGCCGCACTCTTCGGCTCCATCGCCGACGAAGCCAGGCGCAGAGACATCGAACTCCACTGGGTCACAGCCTGGCAAATGTATCAGGCTGCCGACGCCCTGATCCATGGCCGCAACCCCGTTGCCATTTCGGAAGATCGCGCATTGGGAACTCGTCCATGAAGACCCTCAATGTGCTGCTGGTCACCTATGTGTTTCCACCCGGCGGAGGCGTCGGGGTTCTGCGCGCCGCCAGTCTTGCGCGCTACTTCCCTGCTCAAGGAATCCAGCTCGATGTCATCACCGCCCGCAATGCATCCGCCGTGGGCGCAGATCCCTCGCTGCTCAATGAGATTCCCGCCGAAGTCAGAGTGCATCGAACCATCACCCTCGATCTCCCCTTCGGCATCAAGAAAAGAATCAAGCGGCTGATCACCGGCGCAAAACCCTCCGCGGGCAAATCCGTCTCTTCGAGCGCTCCCGGCAAGCCCAACTTCCTCAAGAGAGTCCTGGACAACATCCTCCTGCCCGACCCTCAGGTCACCTGGTATCCGGTGCTCCTGCGCGCTGCCCGCCGCATTATCAAAGAACGCAACATCGATCTGGTCCTCATCACGGTCCCCCCCTTCTCCAGCGTTCTTCTGGTCGAAAAGCTGCGCAAAGAATTCCCACATCTCGCCATCGTGGTCGACTTCCGCGACGAATGGCTCTCCACCGCCATCGACCTCGTCGGCTTCAGCCGTGGCGAGCGCGCCCGAGCCGTTGCCCGCAATGTGGAAGCAAGCGCCGTGGCCAATTCGACCGCCATTGTCGCCGTCACCGAGGCCGCGCGCCGCGAGATTCGTGACCGCTATCCTCTTGAACCCGACAGCAAGTTCCTTCTCATTCCCAACGGATTTGACTCGACCCGCCTGCGCCGCTACGCGCCCTCGTCCGAGCCCCGCCCAGGTGGCACAATCGTCGTCACCCACATCGGCACTGTTTACGCATCGACCGAACCCTCCACCCTCGTTGAAGCCGTGCAATCGCTACCGCCTGAGGTGAAGTCTCGACTCCGGTTCCGTTTTATCGGCCATATTGAAGAGCCGCGCTTCCGCGATGCCCTGCTGCAATTGGGCGATCTTGTGGAGTTGAGGGGCTTCCTCCCCCAGCGTGAGGCGCTGGCCGCCATGAACGAGACCGATTATGTCCTCCTGGTCCAGCATGGCCGCTTGAACATCGCGGCCAAGTTATACGACTACATCGGCGGCGGCAAGCCCGTTCTCGCCACCGTTCATCCCCAGGGTCCCGAACGTCTCCTGCTGGAAGAGGTGCAGGCGGGATGGTGGACCGGCAGCCGCGATGTTGCGGGTATTCGCCAACTCTTTATCGACGCCGCGGAGCGCGTCAATTCGCTGCATAACGACTTTCGACCCAATGTCGAAAAAGTAGCGCAGTATGAGCGCAAGGTTCTCGCCGGGCGTTATGCCGCCCTGTTGCATTCCATCGCCCATCCCCAGCCCGAGTACGGCCCGCAGGCGTCAACCGCCGCATCTGCCGGAGAGAGATAGCGCCAAATGCTCAAGATCGCAGTCGTCACGCGCTATTTCCCCAGCTCTGCGGAGCCCTGGCAGGGTCGATCCGCCTATCAGACACTGCGCCTGCTTGCCCAAAAGGCCGATGTGCGCGTCTTTTATCCCAACCCCAGTTATCCGTCGATGCTCCAGCCACGCAGCCGCAAGTACGGCAAGCTCGATCCCTCCTACAGCCCGCCGGATGTGAAGGTCAGCTACCACGACTTTCCCACTCTCCCGCTGCTCTCCCGGCCAATGAACGGCTGGATGATCGCCCGCACGCTCCTGCCTCACATCCGCGCATTTGCGCCCGACCTCATCTTCAGCTACTTCCTATATCCCGAAGGATATGCCGCCCTCAAAATCGGCAAGGCTCTCTCGGTTCCGGTAGTCGCCAGGAGCATGGGTTCCGATCTCAACAGAATCGGCGATCCCATCTCCGCCATGTATACGCGCACTGTTCTGCGCGAAGTCGATTTTCTGGTCATGGTCAGCCGCGATCTGCGCAGTAAGGCATTGGCCATGGGCGCTTCGCCTCAGAGAATCTGCACCATGGTAAACGGCTGCGATACTTCCGTCTTCCATGTCAGGGACCGGGCTCAGGCACGAGAGAAGTTGCACATTGACCCGGCCACAAAGGCCGTAGTTTACATCGGCCGAATGGATGTAAACAAAGGTCTGCGTGAACTGGTCGAAGCAGCGGCGTCGCTGCATCCCGAGCACCCCGATCTGCACGTCTATCTAATCGGCGGTGGGCCCGACAAAGCAATGATTCAAGCCGCCATCGACGCCAACAACGCGGCCAGCTACATTCATGCGCTGCCTGCGTGTCCCTTCGACGATGTCGCCCTCTGGATGGCCGCATCCGATCTGGTCACGCTGCCGAGCTATATGGAAGGTTGCCCCAACGTCGTCCTGGAAGCGCTGGCTTGCGGCCGCCCCATGGTGACAACCAATGTCGGTGGCATCCCCGAAGTCATGAGCGACACCTGCGGAAGTCTCGTGCCCCCTCGTGACCCCGGCGCGTTGGCCCAGGCCCTTGCGTCGGTTCTCGCCGCCACCTGGGACCCAGCGGCCATCTCCGCGCACATGAGCCGTGGCTGGAATACCGTCTCCGACGAGTTACTCACTCTATTCGAATCCCTGGTGCCTCTGCGGCAAGCCTCCACACGCGTCCGCTGACCTCTAAGATTCTGTCCAAGAACTTGGATTTTGCTGAAGGGTACGGGCTTCAGCCCGTACATAATCTCAGCAAAATGAGTCGGGCTTTAGCCCCTGAGGGATGGTTTTAGACCGTTTCGACTTTCACCACAAGCCGTAAACCCGCAAAACAAAATCGCCGCCCGCGCATAACGCCTGTGCGCTAGGCTCGCAATCAATCCGGCTCCGCGCTCGAAGCCCCGTTCTTCCGCGCTCTTGCTGAAACTCTGTTGACCTCCGATTCCTGCAGCTTGTACAAAAGCGATCTGTAGCTGATATTCAGCCATTTCGCGGTCTTCCGGCGGCTCCAGCCATTCGCTTGCAGCACCTTCAAAATAATCTCCCGCTCTAACCCGCGCGTAGCGGCCTTGGTAATTTCCTTTAGTGAGATGGGATTGGCCAGGTCGATCTCCGGAACGATTCCCTTCGCCGCAAGCGGAACCAGGTCCGCGGCCAGCGACTCTTCGTCGCCCATCAACACATAGCCGCGAATCAGATTCTCCAGTTGACGGATGTTCCCCGGCCAATTGTAGTGCTGCATCATCCGCGTAATGCCCTGGGAAAGAGGCTTCGGTTCCAGACGGTAGGCCTTCGAATGCACGGCCAGAAAGTAGTCGATCAGTTTCGGAATATCGGCGGCTCGATCACGGAGAGGAGGCAGTTCGATGGTCACTGCGTTGATGCGATAGAAAAAATCCAGCCGGAAGTTTCCATCCTCAGTCTGTTGGCGAAGATCTTCATTGGCTGCGCACACCAGCCGCGTTTTCACGCTCCGTGTCTCTTGCCCTCCCACGCGCATGAAGCTTCCATCCTGAAGCACTTGCAGCAGCTTGGCCTGAATCGACATATCCAGGCCGCCCACCTCGTCCAGGAACAGCGTCCCCATGTGGGCAAGCTCCACGCGGCCCCGCTTGGTCGCATACGCCCCGGTAAACGCTCCCTTTTCGTAGCCGAACAGCTCCGACTCAATCAGCGTGTGGGGTATCGCCGGACACGTTACTTTCACAAACGAGTGGCTCGCCCGGTTCCCGAGCGCATGAACCAAACGCGCAAAAATGTCCTTGCCCGTCCCGCTCTCCCCCTGCAAAAGGACCGGGACTGTGGTTGCCGCGATCTTCTCCAGTCGCTCCCGCGCAGCCGCCATCGCGGATGTTTGTCCGAAAATCACATCCATCGGCGGCAGATCGCGGAGATCGACGGACCATGAAGCACGTGCCAAAGGCATTCTTATTCCATTTCAGAGGGAGTCCCTACCTGTTGTCTATAGCAACTTCCTCACCAGACGCAGAACCTTTGGAACGCTGTGCTTCACGCCAAAGTAACGTACCTGTCAACCCTAAGGTGACATATCACTGCTGTTCCTCACACCATTCGCGAAATATTGATGCAGAATGTGTAAAACCCGCCCCAAAGTGGTAAAACTTTTCCACTTCCGATGCTAAGATGAACTTCACGGCATCATGTTTGGGCTCCCCGTTCTCTCTCCACTTGAGATGATCCGTACCAAAGTGGTTTTTTTCGGCAGCCCGCTGCAAACCTCAAGGATCGTCCAAGATTGTTCATGCTGGCTCTCGGGCACAGGGAACGGGACTTGTCGTAGATTGTTTTAGCAGTGGCGGGAGGGTCAGGAATGTCAGGCGCGAAAAAGGGGATGCCCTTCAAGGTTCCGGGTAAGCGCAGCTCTCACATCGTCGTTCTCGATGGCGACCCCGCAATCCTCGATTACGTCAAAAGTGTCCTCGAAGACCGGTTCAGAGTCACCATCTTCACCGAGGCCGCGGAACTTAATCGGACCCTCAAGGAATCGACCGCTCCCGACCTGCTCCTCTTGGACTGGAACATTGTCGAAGACAGCTCCGAAGAGAACGCTCTCGGCCTCCTTGCCAAAACACACGCCGCCAAGCCGTCGCTACCCATCGTCATGTTTGCGTGTTCAGCCGAGTTGAACGAAGTCATATCAGCCACGCAAATGGGCGCCGAGAGCGTAATCCTCAAGCCGTTTAGAAAAGCCGATATCGACCTTGCCGTCGAGAAATGCTTCAAAAAAGCCGGCAAGCATTCCAACGACGCCGACGTCGAGGAAATCCCCCTCAACGAAAACACTTCCTTTGTCAGATCCTGCCAGCGCATGCGCGAAATCGAGTCCCAGTGCACGCTGGTCGCGCGCGCCGACATCCCGGTCCTCATTCTCGGAGAGAGCGGCACCGGCAAGGAAGTCGCGGCCATGCTCATCCACAAGCTCTCCGGCCGCAGCCAGCGCCCGTTTCTCAAGGTCAATTGCGCGGCCATGCCCGCCGATTTGCTCGAAAGCGAACTCTTCGGCTACGAGCAGGGCGCTTTCACCGGCGCAGTCAAGTCCAAGCCGGGCAAGTTTGAGATCTGCGATCGTGGCACCATCCTTCTCGACGAGATTGGCGAAATGCCCTCCGTACTCCAGGCCAAGCTCCTCCAGGTCCTGCAGGATGGAACCTTCTCCCGCCTCGGCAGCCGAGCCAGTGTCAAGGTCGATGTGCGTGTCATTGCCGCAACCAATATCGATATCAAGGCCGCCATCGCGCAAAAAATATTTCGAGAGGACCTCTATTACCGCCTGAATGGATTCACCCTCAAGATGCCCCCCTTGCGCGAGCGCATCGAGGAGATTCCCCTTCTCACCCAGCATTTCATGCGCAAGGTCGCAACCAGGTACGAGTGCCAGCCCTTGCCCATCTCTCCTGCCTTCATGCAGGCTCTCTCCAGCTACCGTTGGCCTGGCAACCTGCGCGAGTTGGAAAATACCATCAAGCGTTACCTCGTCCTCGCCGACGAACATGCCATCATCGAAGAGCTCAATCCTGTCCAGCGCATCGGGCCGCAGGTTTCCATCGGAGATGGCACGGAAAACGACCGCAGCCTCAAGCATCTGGTGCGAAACCTGAAGGATGGGGCCGAAGCCGCCGCCATCGCGCAATCCCTGGAAGTCTCCGGGTGGAATCGCAAAGCGGCCGCAAGCGACCTCCAGATCAGCTACAAGGCCCTGCTCTACAAGATCAAGCAATATAACTTGAGCCCCCCACCCCGGAAGCATCAGGTCTCCATCGAAAAAACCCCCGACCTCGATCGAGCCCAAAGCGCCTGACAAACTGCAGAAATCCCATCCGGGCGGTATGCCGGGGTTTCAACCCCGGCATAAATGGCACAAAATAAATGAGGCCTTTATGGGCCGCGGAAAAACGCGGTTTTGGCGCAATTCGTCAAGGCTTTGTATCAGGCACGACTTCAGTCGTGCCGCAAATGCCGCAAAATGAACCTTGGCTTTAGCCCTTGCAAAACCCCACTTCGTGCCAAAATCAAATTCTGGCCTTTTTCCGCAGCCTGTTTAGCCCTTGAGGTATGCGCCCCGCCCTCTTCGCGCAAATCCTGCCCTTCCTCCGCGGCCTATTAGACATGCCGGTCCGTATTTACCGGAAATTTACCTCTGAACCACGGGAAAAGAAAACCCGGGAGATCTTCCTCACAAGACACATTTGGGGATTTCAGCTAAAATGCGGCTATGAGGTTGTACTCCTCATTGACTCCTCCGTCGTGTCCTCGAAGTTTTTCGCTTTTTAGTGCTGCGGGGATTCTTACCAGCGTTGAGCATAACGGGCATGGCGTTGGGATCGGCTTCATTACAACCTATTCTGTACCACGTGCTTATGTTGCCGCCTTTGCGTCCAGCGGCTGAGTTGCCCAGGCAAGAGTTCGCTGAGTCATGATCGAGACGAATGCGGCCAGGTCAAAAAGGCCGTGATCCAGTGCAGCGCTTGAACCCTGGAGGGCTACCTGGAATCTTCGCTTTGAATCATCGCCAAATACGCCCGTGTGACGTGCCTGGTGTTCCATATCCGGAACACCGGCGCCGACTGCAGCCGGTGGCTATTCCACCCATTCACCCGTTTCTTCTTATCTTGAATTCATGCATACTGATTCATGCATTCCCAGTTATGGAATTGTTACGACCAACGTTGCACCGGTCTAGCACAAAACTGGAATTGGCTCTGTGCAACTAATTCAGGATCATGAGGATACGTTGCCGCCACTCCGCAGAGTAGTCGGCTTGGACGCATTCGGAAAGTTCGCCCATTCATGATCGAGACCAATGAAACCAAGTCGGAAAAGGTCGTGATTCAGTTTGGCGCCAGAACCATCAAAGGCTACCTCGAATCCCCCGCCTGGAACACCATCGAAGAGGTGCTCAACAACGCACCCCAGAGCACTCTGGATACCTTCAGAATTCGCCGTCTCGATACCAATCTTCTCGAAGAGGTCTCAATCAAGGATGTCAAGGCCGTCTTCTATGTCAACAGCTTTGACGGAGACTCGGTTCGCAATCATCTCAACTTCCACACCCGCGCCCCCATTGTTCATGGAATCTGGATGAGGTTTCAATTCCGCGACGGAGAGGTGATGGAGGGAATCGTTTATAACTCCATCCGCTATCTGGTTGACCCAGGATTCTTCGTGCTCCCCACCGACCCGGGCAGCAACAACAAGCTGGTCTATGTAATGAAAAGCTGGCTCGTCGATCACCGTGTCCTGGGCTTGCGCAAACTCTAAGCCGTCGAAACTGCCCCCCTGAGTATCGAATAATCCAGTATCTCTGCCGCGACCCCTGCCCCGGTCAGATTCCTCGACTGCATTTCCTTGCGGACTAACCTGCCCCGGCATCGAATCCGGCAACTGCTCGATAGTGTGATCTCCGATGGCATCTCAATCACAAACTCGAAATCGCGATCGATCAGTGCGCTGTCCGACAACGATAGATAAAAATAAACTCCGCGATTGCTCAGGTCTCGCGTGTAGGCCGATATCTCGTGGCTCCCGACGACCACTGTAAGTGGGGCGCTAATCTTGAAGCGTTGGCTACCCCGCCGGTCGTTTTCTGCTGCAAATTCTTCAGTCATACACACCACTTCATTCAAACCGTTTATGCGTGTCGTTGAGTATTCTCTGTTATGCACTTGCTCACCCTGCACAGCTTTGGCGACAGCCGGACTCACTTCGAGAAAGTAGTGGCGATTCCTGCGAGCAGAGTTTTGAGTGGTTGACACATCAAAATCCCTGCAATTTCAATGCCAAAGATTTTTCGCCATAACTCTTGCATTAATAGACTTTCCAGGATGCTAACATGCAATCTCTTGCATATCCCATGGGTAGAAGCCGGACTCCAAGCGTGCGTACCTTCCTTGCAACCCCCCCTCTCTTGCTGGCGATTGCGATCCTTTGAAATACAAAAATAGGGCCACGGAAGAACGGAGAATCAAATCTCAACTCCACCCTTCTTGTGACCCCAGTTGCGCTGCGCCATGTCAACTTTGGCCGCGCAGCTCGATCAATTCATCTGATCTTGACTACATCCATGCCATATCCCGGTGTCGCATTTCACTGTTAGCTCAAGGTTTCTGTTGGCCGCCTGCCGGCCTTCCTGAACAACGCCAGCGCCATGCAAAGAAGCCCGGTGCCTAGAAGAAATAGCGATCCCGGCTCCGGCGTTGCCGTCAGAGTTGCGGCGCCTGCCACCAGGTTCCCATTCCCTCTTTGAATTGCATTGTTGGTGTACGTACCGGCCTTGTCGGCGAACAAAACCTGCCCGTCGCCTTGAGAACCGCCGCGCTTGCTTCCATTCAAACTGCCAAATAGCAGATTCGGTTGGTTGCCGCTCAGGTCGACCAGCGCGCCTCCCGCCTCAAGAACCCCATTCGCCGAGTTGCCCCTGTCCTGCACATCGTCTATTGAAAAACCAACGTCTCCCGCCTGCCTCAGACCGTCTGCACCTGTCCCTGAGGCAATCGCCGCCCCGTGGTGTGCATTGATGTCACCCTTGGTGGTAACGGCTGCTTCAGCGGAGCCCTTCGCCAGACCTTCATGGCCGAAGTCAAGAGCAAAATTGCCTGTAACGTTGGAACCATTAGTTCTGTAACTAAAGGAGTCTGCCAAGGCAGTTGGTATATATGCAAGCACGCTACCCAAGGCAAGTGACACAAGTATAGTCTTATTCATCTTTCCCCCGAAGTCCCGACCTTTTAAGGTCACACCACCAGCGCTGCCGACAGAGCTCCTCCCCCAGGGGGATCCCCATCTTTGGTGGCCTGCCCTTTCTTAAGCAACTCTAATGCCAAATATTCTATATTTAGATTCAACGACTTGCGGGAGCTTGAATTCGAGAGTGTGCAATGTTTTGCTTATTTATATCCCCGAAAGGTTCTCAATTGTCTCCAGGCAGGCTTCTCAGGATTCTGCACCCGCAGGGAAGAACTTTTCGGAAATCGACCCGCGCCGCACCAGAACTGCCGGAATTTGAAGCGCCGCAAACACCAGCAGCGCCTGCGGGAAGTTGATGACCCTGAACGCAAACGGCAAAAGCGATACCGAGAAGACGATGAGACAAAAGTCGAGAGCCCAGGACAGCAGGCCCGCATCCCTCAACCGCCTTCTCACGCAGATCGTCCACAGGATGCCGAGAAAGAACGCGCCGCCATCCAGCACCGAGTCCAGTCCCCATGCCAGGACTCCGAATCCCGCGTCCCCCCGCAAAAGATGCAGGACATACCAAAGGCCGGCAATCAACAACGTGTACACCGCAAACTCAATGCTATCGAGTGAAGCGGCTGGCTTGTTCTTCTGCCTTGACGGCAACTTGGACGCGTCCCCCTCGCCGGCGTCCATGGAGGTCTGACCTACACTCACTGTCCGGCTTCGAAAAAAGACCGTCGGGAACTGGAGAACCACAAACAACGCCAGCGCGACGTCGAGATTGATCAACTTGAGGAGGTGCGGCAGAACGATTGCTCCCGACAAAATCAGGCAGTAAGGAATCGAAATCCAGCGTGGCAGTCCCGCATCCATCACCCTGCCTTCAACGCTATAAATCCACACCAGGGCAAAGAGCACAATGCCAATCCGCATCTCCCACAACGCCAGTCCTGGCCCAGCCCCTCTTGCTAACTGGAGCAGCGCGTCAAAAAGCGCTGCAATCAGCAGAACCCGCAGCAAAAACTGAAAACGCCCGACCGGCCTGTTGTATTCGGGATAGGCCTCGCCTGGCGCGCCGGCCTTGAGCATCGGCCCGTCAGACATTGGTTTGCTGGGGAACAGCACCGTCGGAATTTGCACAGCGACAAAGAACGCCAGTGTCTCCAGCCCGTCCAGCATCCCGCGTACATGCGCCCCGCCGCATGCAGCCAAGACAGCCAGAAAGTACGGCCAGAAACACCAGCGGGGCAGTCCCGCATCGGCCAGTCGGCTCTCCAGGCTCCTGACCCAGAAAACGCCCAGAAGAACCAACCCAAGTCTCACCCCGGCCCCCAGGCGCTCGCTGTCTGGATGGGCTTCGAGCAGGAACAGCGCCCCCCCGCACACAACCGCAACAAACGCCGTAGACAGCAAGAACGTCAAGCGTCCAACCTGCTTGAACAAGGCTGAGTCAAACAACGGCTTATTCCTTTCCCTGCCAAAAAGACCTGGCCAACATCCTACCAGCCCGTGGTGAAAGTCGGGCTTTGAAAGGGTACGCCCAGGGCACCGGGGTGCCCCTGGGCCGGGCCGGGTCGACGTGCCGTGAGCGGCTGATAAAAAATGATGAGCTTTACAGGCCGAGAAAAAACTCGATGCGTTGGAGGGTACGGGCTTTAGCCCGTACATAAGCCCAGCAAAATCAACGTGGGCTTCAGCCCCGGAGGGACGTTTTTCGGATCGTTCGCTTAAATTCTTCCCTTTTCCGCAGCCGCTTTAGCCCCTGACGCATGCTTTTCTTCTCCCGCCTCGTCCATCCCGTCCGCTATCTCCCCCATACCGGCCCATTGTCGGTGTAGCTGATCGGCTGCACGCCGCCGCGCAACGCCATCGCCCCGGCGCCCGCCAGATTCACCGTGCCGCCGCTGCTGGTCTGGCCCTTGTTAAAGATCACGATCGTGGCCGCGCCCACACTCGGCTGCAGCGTAACAGTAAACGTCCCCATGGCCAGACTCGCCGGCTCACTGTCGACCACCGCAGCCACAATATTGTGCGCGCTCGCGTCCCGCGCCTGCAGCACGTTCAGAAAGTAACGCTGCGCAGCCCCCGAAGCATCGAGTTCCACCCGATACTGGCCGATTCCCTTGCTGCACCCTGCGCACGATTGTTCGTTGATCACCCGCCGCACCGGCACCGAAGGCACAAGCGTCGTAAGCCGTAGAGCCTGGTTGCCGTTCGTAGCCGTCAAGTGCGCCGCGTCCTCGAGCTTCGGGTTGGTCTCGAAGTGGATGACGAAAGTATTCACTTCTTTAGCCGCGGAAACTCCCGCGTCGGGGCCTATCGTCACGTTGCCTGTGGTCATCCGGTCAAAGACCAAAGTGGTCTCGAGGTCACGCAAGAAAAGCAGCTCGCGCTCTACATGCACCGCCGCGCCTGTGTTGTACCCCGTATAGTCCGAGGACCAAAGGTACATCGGCGTCAGATCCACGTCGGCGTAGACATATCCCGGCTGCGACTCGAGCCGCAGAACCTCGGTTTGTCCCCTGCCGCGGCTCGGCAGAAGCCCCTGACTCAAGTCTTCCAACGCCGGGGAGAGATAAGTGCCGAACAGAATGCCGTTGTGGGCCAGAATACCTCCCGTACCGTCTTTGGCCTCGTTCTGATACCCGTACCCGGCAATAACGTCGTCGTAGCCGGTCGTCTCCCGCGTCAACCAGCGCCCGCCTCGCCACAAATTGAAGTTGCCGATATCGGTGTGCTCATGACCGATCCCGGCTGTCCCCTTGCCAAGCTGCCACATGAAGTACGTTGACGTGGTGTCCCATGCCTTGCGTCCGTAGAGATACTGAATCCCCGTCGCGTAGAAATCGAGCGGCAGCGAACCATACGGCATAGCGGCGGGCCGTGCGTCCTGCGCCAGGATGAAGTTCGGTGTCGCCATCGTCGCTCGATTCGCGGCGACAGTGTTGACCCATTGGCGAGCGTACTTGCCCACATTCAGCGCGCTCCAGTAATTCGAGGCGAAATTCATGAAGCTTTGGTAATAATTCCGATTCGCGATGAAGCCACCACCGACGAATTGCTCATCGTCGTTGAATGGATTCAACTGGTACGCAGCCGCGGTGCCCGCCGTCACGTTGGGCGTCGGCGCCGGCGTTGTGCTGTAGATAATCCAGTACGCCTGCTCCTTGAAGTATTCTGTCTCATTGAAAATATCCCGGCCGTAGAGACTCATCGTAAAAAATGGGATGATTGGATCCCGCACCAGTTCGGATGCGTACTCGGCGCCCTCCTGGCCCACGCCGCCCGCGGAGTTGGTGGAAACCGAGGGAACAAAATTCTGGCGCCAGCGCACGTCGATCCCATCCCTCAAATAACCGGCAGCCGGCGGCATATTCTCCCCATAAGTGGCGATACCGGACTCGATGTCGTTGCGCATATTCCCAATGTTGTAGTTGTCCTGGATCATCTCCGGACCGCCCCACCTCTGTTGGTTGATACTGGTCAGGTAGTTGTTCCAGCCCGCGCCTGTTCCGCCGATGTTATTGAAGAAATCCATTCGCTGCTGCGCCGTCAACTTGTCGTAGCACCAATCGTAAACAACAAACGCCAGCTCGCCGAGCCACCGCGCCCTATCGCTCCCATTGCTGCTCGGAGCGTATTGATTCGACGGGATCCCGTTGTTCATTACAAAGTGAATGGCAGGCGAGCAGTCAGTGCCAGCTACGGCGTGTCTCCACGCCACATCGAAGTAGTAATCGGCGGAATCGTGATCCGAGGGCGCCGGCGCTCTCGGATTGGCCCTCAGCCAGGCCTTGGCTTGCGCCAGCCGCGCCGCATTCCACCATAGCCGCGGGTGCGTCGTCGGAATCGTCAGCCCAAATCCGGACCCTCCCACCACAGCCGAGGAAACCGTCGTCGTATCACCAGTATTCTCTGCCATCGCCACGGAGTCATCCGCCGCGAGACTCGCGAGAGCGGGCTCCTGCGCCGCTAACCCCACATGGTCAGGCTTTCTGTGCGCAGCCAACCCAGACAAGCACAGACTGAGGACAACTGCAAAAAAAGCATATGCGTTCAAGCGCTTCATTTGGACTCCAGTGACCGGCGTAATTAAACTAGGTTTCTGACCGCTTGAGGTTGTACCAACTCTGGGTGCCCCAGGTCCCGCTTTTGGGACCTGGGATAGCATAAGCTAAACGCACAAGTTTACACGGTCAGTAACCTAATTAGACGTTTATGCCCAATGATTGGGAAGATCCATTACCTCACAGCCGATACTTCGCCGAAAAGGCAATACCGCCTCTAATTCCCCCACGCCGGCCCATTGTCTGTGTAGCTGATTGACTGTACCCCGGTCCGCAACGCCACCGCCCCCGCGCCCGCCAGATTCACCGTGCCGCCGCTGCTGGTCTGGCCCTTGTTGAAGACCACGGTCGTGGCCGCGCCCGCGCTCGGCTGCAGCGTAACCGTGAACGTACCCGTAGTCGGGTCGGTCGGCACGCTATCCACCACCGTGGCCACAAGATTGCTCCCGGTTGCATCGCGCCCTTGCAGCACATTCAGGAAGTAACGCTGCGCAGCGCCCAACGTGTCCAGTTCCACGCGATATTGGCCCACTCCCGCGCTGCATCCTCCGCACGATTGCTCGTTGATCACCCGCCGCGCCACTGGAGCCGAAGGCACCAGCGTGGTCATTCGCAGAGCCTGGCTGCCATTGGTGGCTGTAAGGTGCGTCGCATCTTCCAGCGTCGGATTAGTCTCGAAGTGGATCACGAACGTGTTCACTTCGTTGGCTGCGGAAAGTCCCTTGTCGGAGCCCACGGTCACGTTGCCCGTGGTCACCCGGTCGAAGACCAGAGTCGTCTCCAGGTCACGCAGAAACAAAAGCTCGCGCTCCACGTGTCCCACCGCGCCCGTATTGTACTTAGTCTCGCCGGAAGGCCAAAGATACTGCGCCGTCATATCCACGTCGGCGTAGACATATCCGGGCTGCGAATCCAGCCGGCGAACCGTGGTTTGTGACGGACTCTCCGGCATCAGCCCCAGCGTCAAGTCTCCCACGGACGGGGAAAGATAGGTCCCGAACAGAATTCCGTTGTGGGCCAGGATTCCCTCTGTGCTGTCAGTGGCTTCGTTCTGGTACCCGTACCCGGTAATGGTGTTGACGTAGCCGGTCGTCTCGCGCGACAACCAGCGCCCGCCCCGCCACAAATTGAAATTGCCGATATCGGTGTGTGAGTGGCCAACGCCGGCTGTCGGTATGCCGAGCTGCCACATGAAGTACGTCGACGACGTGTCCCAGGCCGTGCGTCCGTAGAGATACCGAATCCCCGTCGCGTAGTAGTCCAGCGGCAACGAAGTGTACTCCATCGCCGCCGGCTGAGAGTCCTGCCCCAGAATGTAGTTGCTCGCCGCTGGCGTGGTTGAACTCGCGCCCACGGTATTGACCCACTGGCGAGCGTACTTGCCCACATTGAGCGTGCTCCAGTAATTCGAAGCGAAGTTCATGAAGTTTTGATAATAATTCCGATTCGCGATATAACCCCCGCTGACGAATTCCTCATCGTCGTTGAAGGGATTCAACTGGTACGCGGCCGCCGTGCCCGTCGTCATGTTGGGCGTCGGCGCAGGCGTTGTGCCGTAGATAATCCAGTACGCCTGCTCCTTGAAGTATTCAGTCTCGTTGAAGATATCCCGGCCATTGAGACTCATCGTAACGAATGGAATGATTGGATCCTGCACCAGTTCGGATGCGTACTCGGGTCCCTCCTGGCCCACGCCGCCCGCGGCGCTGGTAGTAACCGAGGGAACAAAGTACTGGCTCCAGCGCACATTGATCCCATCCGTCAGGAACCCGGTGGCCGCCGAAATATTCTCCCAATACGTGCCGATGCCGGACTCGATGTCGTTGCGCATATTCCCGATGTTGTAGTTGTCTTGCATCATGGCCGGACCGCCCCACCTCTGTTGATTGATGCCCGTGAGGTAGTTGTTCCAGCCCGCGCCTGTTCCCGCGATGTTGCTTAAGATGTTCGAGCGCTGCTGGGTCGTCAGCACATCGAAGCACCAATCGTAAACAAGGAAGGCCGCCTCGCCGTTCCACCGCGCCCGGTCGCTGCCATTGCTGCTGGGAGCGTATTCATCCGACGGAATCGGTTGGGCCAGCACAAAATTTATAGCCGATGTGCAGTCGCCGCCGGCCACAACGTGCCTCCAGGCAACGTCGATAAAGTAATCGGCGGAG
>Ga0224555_1001086_pt1 | contig 39856 bp, 41 predicted proteins | sample 714S23034metaG_FD_180687 | JGI IMG/M metagenome (GOLD analysis project Ga0224555, IMG submission 180687) | Peat soil microbial communities from Stordalen Mire, Sweden - 717 S2 30-34 | ecosystem: Environmental > Terrestrial > Soil > Wetlands > Peat | place: Sweden: Norrbotten County, Stordalen... | reverse complement strand
GCGGAGGCATCTACGGCGGAGCGGCGGCTACTTCCATTTGGGAAAGGCGCTGCCGTGGTAAGGCGAGCCAACCCCGGCTTCGCCAGCTCCGCCTCATGAGCGATAGAGCCTGGTTCTATCGCTCATGGTCTGAGCCGGTGATGGCCGGAAGCGAAGATCGAACGCCGCAGGCTCGCAATGGTTACTTTTGTGCGGCTAGATGGTTACTACCGGGTAGGGGGGTAGGGGGGTGGTCATGCGGCGGCCTTTTTGGGCTCCTTTGGCTCGTGGCGGAGAGCGCCGACGGCGACCTGGGCGGCGTAGAGGAACTTGGGGCCTTCGATGGGGTCGATGGCGCCGGTGAGCATGCCGTGAGCTGCGCAGGCAATAAAGTCGCGGATGTTTTCGTAGCCGGTGAGGTCGGGCATGGCGGCGCAGAAGGCCTCATTGGCGAGTTTTCTGGTGTCGTAGAGGTCGCGCTTCTTCGCCCGGCTCTCCTGGAGTGAGCGGTCACGGGCCGCGCAGCAGCGCTGGACGGCGGCATTGCGGTCGGGCGGTTGGGGTGAGGCTTCGTCGACGAGGGTGAGGGCCGGTTGGGTCATTTTGGGATCTCCTGCGAGTATTGTGCGCGGAGTGGGGGTAATTATCTGCAAAATGGGGCGGCGGGAGTGGGGAGAAATTTTCTAGTGTGGCATCTCAGAAGTCCGTTACAGAAGTGCGCGACGGAAATGCAGATCCTTCGACTCCGCTGTAGAGCGCTTCGCTCAGGATGACCACCTCTATTGGCGTCTCAGGATGACAATATTTATAGAACGACAAGACACGGGGCTCAGATTGCGATTTTGGTTTCGATGGCGTCGTAGTCGGCGCGGACGCCGCGGGACGTGGCTTCGAGAAGGCCGGCGCCGACCAAGGCTTTGACGTCGGCATGGACGTTGCTGTAGTCGCGGCTGAGGGCCTTGGCCAGGGCTCTGACGCTGGTCACGTTGTTGCGGCGGACATAGCTAAGCAATTCCATGCGCTTGCCTGTGAGGACGCGGGCCAACGTGTCCCAGTTTTCGAATGCCAGGTGGCGCTCATGGAAGGTTTCTCCCCGCTCGGCGCGATGCCAGGCGTCGATGAAGTTGCGTGAAGTCTGCTCCTTAATGTTCCCGCCAACAGTGAGTTGAACATTGCTCATTGGTCACCTCGCACGCGTTCCACATCCGACCAGAAATCGGCTATCAATCGTTCGACACTGGTGAAGGCGTAGGCCGTCTCTGTGCCTTGAAAGTGCCGATGGTCGCCTTTGCCCCGCTCATCGTCATAACCAACTTCTCGAACGCCGGGACGGCCATAGAACAGCGAATACTTCAAGCGGTGGGCTGACGGAGGGACAGGGGATGGGACATGCCATAGCACTATCTCCAGTATCGCTCCGTCTTCAAAATCGACGCGCTGTTCATAGAGCAGTTCGGGCATCATTCCGCGCTCATGATGGTATTATAGACCATATGGTCTTGTTTGTCATATATTGTTAGGAATTGAAATGGCGGAGTTGGGGGATTTGCGCCCAGGCCTCAAGAGCCAGAACCGTGGCGTCCGGCGCTCTTCCTTCACGGCAGCAGCTAAGCCTCCGGCGTGTTTCATGGACCCCAGGGATTGAAGACAGCGACGCCCTGACCGGCAAAATCCTTCACATTGCGGGTAACAACGGTTAGGTCATGAACGAGCGCTGTTGCGGCAATCATGGCGTCGGCAACTTTGAGCCTTCTTCCCTTTTTCTCCGACTGCGCGCTCAAAGCTCCCCAACGCCTCGCAACGGCCTCATCGAACGGAAGAATCCTGGTCCCAAACCACGGGCGCAGCGTTGTCTCCAGCCACCTCTCAAGTTCCTTTCTCTTGCGGCCCGAGGCGAGCAACGAGACTCCTTTGACAATCTCTCCCAAAGAAACAACGCTGAAGTACAGGCGCTCGTCGTCGGCAGCCTCCAGCCACGCCTCCACACGCGGCTCGGGCATTGGGCGCATCAATTCCGAAGGAATATTCGTGTCGAGCAGAAAGCCGTTCATAGCCGGAGGTCGCGGCCCGTATCCTCGTCGCGTTCGATGCGGAGATCGATGCCTCTGAATGGGGAGCCGGCAAACAGTGCCGCCAGACTCTTTCTGCCGTTTTGGCGATGGCTGGCCCCAACGCCGGAGCGTTCCCGAACCGGCGCGGCGCTGAGCGCCCGCAGCAGGATTTCTTCGATCGCCTGCGAGCCGCCGCTTTCAAGCCGCTCAACGATTAGGGCCTCTAACTCCGGACTTTCGATCTCAAGCTGCATGTGGCCTCCGTTCGCTGTGCGTCCCAGCAAAACCTATCGCGATTCTACAGGAAAGTCAAACGCATCCCCCCTCCCGCTTGCCGGTAAGCACGCGGGCGAGAGCGTCCCAGCTTTCGAAAGCAAGATGGCGCTCATGGAAGGTTTCCCCCCCGCTCGGCGCGGTGCCAGGCGTCGATGAACTGGCGCGAGGCTTCACCCTCAAACGCGCCACCGACAGTGACTTTCAGATCGCTCATAGGAATCTTTCTGGTTTCATTATCTCCCAGGTCTCAAAGCGAAGCCCGGGGCACCCAGCACCCGGCGCTGCCACTTATGATGGTTTCAGACCCCGGAGAGTTGACATGAGCTTGATCGGTGAAGGAATGGAGCTATTAGGCCTATTCGACAAAGCGAAGAACGCGGACCTCTACAAGCAACTTGGGGATTGGATTGATAAAGTCCGCGTCCTCCAAATCGAAAATGAACATCTCCTAACCGAGCGAAAAGAGCTGAAAGAGCAGCTCCGATTCAAGGGCGTACTTGAGCGCATTAACGGCCATACTTTTGTCCAGGGCGACGATGAGGAAATTTGCCCGAGCTGCGCCGCCGTAACGATGAGGGCTGTCCATCTCGAGCCCATGCATTCACCAAAACCGCCATACCAGAAAGCTACTTGCCCGGTGTGTAAAACAGTCTATTTGCATAATGTGCCGGTGAAGCGCGCTCATTGATTCCGGTGGGACTTATCTCAACGCCATCCTTGCGCCTCTCTGCCAGAATGCCTTCGCTCAGACACCCTGAATGGGCAGGCCAGCGTGATCGTGACCTTCAACGAGAAGGACCTGCGCAAGGCGCGCAGCAGTTTTGGAATAGAGGTACTTCGTCCCGGCGAAGTGCTGAGGAGGCTGAAGCCATGACCACCCGAGTTTCTACATTTCCCTTGCGGCTGCCCGTCTCGCTGAAGACTGCGGTGGAGAGGGTCAGCAAGCGCGATGGGGCCAGCATGAACCAGTTTCTGGTCATCGCCGCCGCCGAGAAGATTGCTGCCATGGAGACCGAGCGCTTCTTTGCGGAGCGCCGCGAGCGAGCCGACGATGCGGCCTTTCTGCGTATTCTCAATCGCGACGGCGGCGAGGCGCCGCGCCCCGAAGACACTCTCGATTGACCAATTGATCGATCGCTTGGCGGCGTAGCCAGTGTAACCATCCCAATGTCAACAGCCCGCAGTGAAAGACCAGACAGCGGAAAACTTCCCTCAGGGGCTAAAGCCCTACGTTTGTTTTGTGCCACTTACGGCACGACTGAAGTCGTGCCCTTTCACAACTGGGCAGCCGACACATTCGGTTGGCCGCTCAAAGTCTCTTCTGTTATGCGCCACAACATATTCGCTTCTTCTTCGCTCTTCGCGTATAATGCTTGGCATGGACTTTCAACTGGTGACTACATATAAGCCGCGGGGGGATCAGCCGCGGGCGATTGAGGAACTGATGGACGGGCTGGCGGCGGGGGAGCGGCATCAGGTGCTGCTGGGCGTGACCGGGTCGGGCAAGACGTTTACGATGGCCAAGATCATTGAGCAGTCGAACCGGCCGGCGCTGATTCTGGCGCATAACAAGACGCTGGCGGCGCAGCTCTATCACGAGTTCAAGCAGTTCTTCCCCGGCAATGCTGTTGAATACTTTGTGAGCTACTACGACTACTACCAGCCGGAGGCGTACATTCCGGCGGGCGACCTTTATATAGAGAAGGAAGCGACGATCAACGAGGAGCTGGACAAGCTGCGGCTCTCGGCCACGCGATCTCTGTTCGAGAGAAGGGACGCGATCATCGTCAGCTCGGTGAGCTGCATCTACGGCCTGGGGTCGCCGGAGGCTTACTACGGGATGCTGCTGCTGCTGGAAAAAGGGCAGCGGATCAGCCGCAAGGACATTACGCGGCGGCTGGTGGAGATTCTCTACGAACGGAATGACGTGGACTTCCGGCGCGGGACATTCAGGGTGCGCGGGGACGTGATCGAGATCTATCCGACTTATGACGAGTTGGCCTACCGGATTGAGTTGTTCGGGGACGAGATCGAATCGTTGAGCCAGATCGACCCGCTGTTTGGGACGGTGAAGCAGCGGTACTCGCGGCTGCCGATTTATCCGAAGAGCCACTACGTGGTGCAGCCGGAGCGGAAGGTTCAGGCGATCGACTCGATTGTGAAGGAGCTGAGCGAGTGGGTTCCGGAGCTTGAGTCGCAGGGCCGCATGGTGGAGGCGCAGCGGATTCACCAGCGCACGCGATTCGACCTGGAGATGATCAAGTCGATGGGCTACTGCCACGGGATCGAGAACTATTCGAGACACTTCAGCGGGCGGCTGCCGGGCGAGGCTCCGCCGACGCTGCTGGACTACTTTCCCCGCGACTTTCTTCTGTTTGTGGACGAGAGCCACGCGACGATTCCGCAGGTTCACGGCATGTGGCACGGGGACCGCAGCCGCAAGCAGAATCTTGTCGACTACGGGTTTCGGCTGCCCTCGGCCATGGACAACCGGCCGCTGAAGTTCGAGGAGTTTGAGAACCGGATTCATCAGACGATTTACGTTTCGGCCACGCCGGGCCCGTACGAGCTGACGCGCTCCGCCGGAGTGGTGGTGGAGCAGGTGATCCGGCCGACTGGGTTGGTGGACCCGGAGGTGGAGATTCGCCCGGTGAAGGGCCAGATCGACGATTTGCTGGGTGAAATCAGGGACCGGGCCAAGCGCGGCGAGCGAGTTCTGGTGACCACGCTGACCAAGCGCATGTCCGAGGATCTGGCCGGCTACTACACCGAAGTCGGAGTCCGCTGCCGGTATATGCACTCGGAGATCGAGACCCTGGAACGGGTTCGTCTGCTGGCCGGGCTGCGCAAAGGCGAGTACGACGTGCTGATCGGGATCAATCTGCTTCGCGAAGGCCTGGACCTGCCGGAGGTTTCGCTGGTGGCCATATTGGACGCGGACAAGGAGGGTTTTCTGCGCTCCGCCGGGTCGTTGATTCAGACCATGGGCCGGGCGGCGCGGCATCTGGAAGGACGGGCGATTTTGTACGCGGACCGGATCACCGACTCGATGCGCCGGGCGATTGACGAGACCGATCGGCGGCGGACCGTGCAGCGGGCCTACAACGAGGAGCACGGCATTATCCCGCAGTCAATTATCAACACGATGGATATGGGCCTGGCGCAGATTCTGAAGGCCGAATACGGCGATGTGGAGGCGGAAGAGACGGCGGGATTGCCGGAATTCACTACGCAGGCGGAGCTTGATACGTTCATCGCCAAAATGGAAACGGAGATGCGCGAGGCGGCCAAGAAATTCGAGTTTGAGAAGGCTGCGCGGCTGCGTGACAGCATCAAGGAGCTGCGGGAGAAGGAGTTTCTGTTCGGGTAGAGGAGTCTTTGCGCGGGCCTTCTTGTCAGAGGAACAATCCCTCAGGGGCTGAAGCCCAGGTTCTTGGCTGCTGCCAGCGGCACGGCTGAAGCCGTGCCCTTTCAAAGCGGGACATGGCAACTCTAGCTCCGCTCTAGACCGGCGAAAGATCAACTGCCAGACTGAGAATGAAGCTGTGCGGGCAACCAGATCGAGTCGCGTGTCATCGTAATTGCTTAGTTGGTAAATAGAGGGCGCGGCCTCCCAGACCGTGCCTGATTCAGGAGCGCATGGCGACCATTCTATTGGTGGACAACGATCCCCTCCAGGCGCTTCAACGCAAATCGGTCCTGGAGCGGCGTTTCAACGATGTGCAGCGGGCGAGCGATGCAGCCGAGGCTCTCTGCCTGGTGGAGCAGCCCCAGTTTGCCGGCAATCTTGGCCTCATCATCTCGGGAGAACCCATGCAGGGCATCGGCGGCCCGGCGTTTGTGGCCGAACTGCATACGCGCCTGCCAAACGTGCCGGTGTTGGTGCTGGGCAGCGGAGGTGAAGGCGCGAACGATTACGCCGGCGGATTGGTGCGCTTCCTGGCCATGCCCTTCACGCACGAAGAGATGATTCGAGCGGCCGGACTGCTGTTTGCACAGCATGAACTCAAGCCGGCTTGAGCGTTCGATCCAACTCCAAGAGCCCCGCTTCGCCTCCTCCACCCTTAGTGTGAGCCAGATCACATGCTGGAAGCCTATGATGGTTTGAGAATAGCCACGTTGGGAGATCATCCGGCTCCCCGTCTGCGTGCGAGAATCATCATGGAGTCCTAATGGGAGCGTTTGGCAGTTTTGCTTTAATCATCGCGTTGATACTGGCCGGCTACAATCTGCTGGCGGGCATTTTGGCGTTGCGGCTGATTGCAACCGGGCAGCAGGTGCGGATCTCGCCGGAAAGACTTGCGGACACTGCGCGCCGGGCCGGGATTGCCAGCTTTGTGGCCGTCACCGCAGCCGCCTTTGCGCTGGTCTGGTCAGTCTTTACCAACGATTTTTCCATCACTTACATCCTGGAACACTCGAACCGCGCCCTGCCCGCCGCGTATAAATTTTCAGCCCTGTGGAGCGGCCAGGAGGGTTCGCTGCTGCTGTGGGCGTGGCTGCTGGCTGCCTATGGATTTGTACTGCGGCTCACGCACAAGACCGACGTGAAGCTCTATGCCTATGCGGGAACGATTCTGGCGGGAATCCAGGTTTTCTTCCTGCTGATCCTGAACATTGCCGCGCCGCCTTTTGCGCTGATGCGGGGAGCCATTCCGGACGACGGCAACGGGCTTAATCCGCTGTTGCAATATCCGGAGATGGTGATTCACCCGCCGATGCTTTACCTGGGCTACGTGGGCTTTTCGGTTCCCTTCGCGTTTGCGCTGGGCGCCCTGATGATGCGCTACCCAGGGGAAAAATGGATCAAGGTCACGCGCGTGTGGACCATGGTGACCTGGCTGTTTTTGACCGCCGGCATCTTTCTGGGCATGCACTGGGCCTACGCCGTGCTTGGTTGGGGCGGCTACTGGGGCTGGGACCCGGTGGAGAACGCGAGCTTCATGCCGTGGTTGACCGGCACCGCCTTTCTGCACTCCGTGATGATGCAGGAGAAGAAGGGCATGATGAAGAGCTGGAATGTGTGGCTCATCTTCTCCACCTTTCTGCTGACGCTGCTGGGCACGCTGCTGACGCGCGCCGGGCTGGTGAGCTCGGTACACGCCTTCGCGCAGTCGTCGATCGGCACCTGGTTTGTGGTGTTCATGGGGATCGTGCTGGGGGTATGCATTTTTACCTATGTGTTGCAGCGCAGCCACCTGAAGAGCGAACACCATCTGGAGTCGCTGGTCAGCCGCGAATCGAGCTTTCTGTTCAACAATCTAGTGCTGCTGACGGCCTGCTTTGTGATTCTGTGGGGAACGCTGTTCCCCATTCTGAGCGAATACGTGGTGGGCAACAAGGTCACGGTGGGCGCGCCGTTTTATAACCGGGTCGCGGTTCCCATTGGACTGTTCCTGCTGTTCTTGACGGGTGTTGGCCCGCTGCTGCCGTGGAGGGCTACGTCGTTCAGGAGCATACGGCGCAACTTTGTGCTGCCGGTGATCGCTTTCTGGGCTACGGTGATCGTCTGCTTCGTTGTGGGCGTGCGGCCGTGGAAAGACGGCTCTCTGGATCAGGGCAATTTTTACGCACTCGTGGCCTTCTCAGTGAGCGCAGCCGTGATGACCGCCATTCTGAGCGAATTTCTGCGTGGCGCCGGTGTGATCTCCAAGCAAACGGGGCGCAACCTGATTGTGGCCACGTGGCTGCTGACGCGCAGGAATACGCGGAGATATGGCGGCTACATCATTCACATTGGCGTGGTGATTATCGTGATCGGGCTGGCCGGCGCGGCCTTCAACCGCAGCGAGGAGCGGGAGCTGGCGCTGCATGACAAGCTGCCCATTGGCCCCTACACGCTGGAGTGCGTCGGCTTTACCCAGGACTCGAATCTGAATTACAACTCCGAATACGCCCTGCTGGACGTGTACAAGGACGGCAAGAAGCAGTTTCAGATGACTCCCGAGAAGCGCGTCTATCTGGCCAGCGAACAGCCGCAGACCATGGTGGCCATTCACTCGACTCCCAGTTGGGATTTGTACGTGGTGTATGAAGGGACAAACCCCGATACGGGGCAGCCGATTATCAAAGCGTTTCTGAATCCGCTGGTGGGTTGGATATGGGCGGGATTGGTGGTGCTGGTCTTCGGCACACTGGTGGCGCTGGTTCCCAGTTTGAGCCCGGCGGCTGCTTCGATGCGCGCACCTGGCCGAACAGGTCCTTCTGAGCCTGCGCTGAAGGGAGGCCGCTTGTGAGACAGCTCAAGGGATTTTCTTTTCTGATGAAGGCGGTGCAAGCGGGGACGCTGGCTTTGGCCGTCTGCTTTTCGCTGGGCGCAACGGATTCCAGTTCGCGTCTCAACGACCTGGGCCACAGGCTCATGTGCCAATGCGGTTGCGCGCAACTTCTCGGCGAGTGCGATCACGCCGGTTGCCCTTCGCGCGAGGGGGAGCTGAATGAATTGAAGGCGGCCATCGCCGCGGGTAAGACCGACCAGCAGATCAAGGACTCATTCGTGGCCAAGTACGGAGCCGTGGTGCTGGCCGCGCCCACCGCACATGGCTTTGATCTGGTGGCGTGGATCGCGCCTTTCGCGGTGTTCGGAGCGGCGCTGCTGGGGACGATTCTTCTGGTGCGGCGCTGGGCAAATCGGCCGGAGGGCAGAACGCAGGCCGCGGGCGGCCCCGACCTGGCAACTTTGGACCCGGCCGAACAGGCGCGACGAGAAAAGATTCGCCGGGAGACAGACACCGGCAACGACGGAGGGTTTTGAGCGATGACAACATTGCAAGGCGTGGTCATGGGCGGGCTGTTGACGGTTGCGCTGCTGATTTACACTTTCTGGCCGGAGAACGTCTTTGCCAGCCAGCGCCAGAAGACCCGTCTGGATTACCTGCTGGAGCGCAAGGACCAGCTTTACGAAAATCTGCGCGACCTGAGCTTCGAGTATCGCGCGGGCAAGTATCCTGAAGAGGATTTTCAGGCGCAGCGGGCGCAGCTTGAAAATGAGACGGCGCTGTTGCTGGCCGAGATTGAGCACTTGCAGCAGGCGTGAAGCGGTCTGGAATTTGCAATCTAGGAAGGGGGCGAATATGTCCAGCCACAAAACAATCACCGTCACGGCAAATGGTCCGTACCTTGTCTCCGGTTCGGTGACGCTGGCCCTTCAGACGATCGGAGTCAACAAAGCAGGCGAGTCGACCGAATGGATAGAGGGCAAATCGCTTCCTGCCTCCGCGCAATACGCGCTCTGTCGTTGTGGAGAATCGAAGACAAAGCCATTCTGCGACGGCACGCATGCCAAGGTCGGCTTCGACGGGACTGAGACGGCCAGCCGTGAGCCGATGATGGAGCAGGCGAAGCTGTTCGACGGACCAACGATGCAACTGGCCGACGCCGAAGTCTTATGCGCGTTCGCGCGCTTTTGCGATCCGCATGGCCAAGTGTGGACTCAGGTGGAGGGGACCGACGAACCCAAGAAGCGCGAGCAGTTTATCCGGCAAGTTGGGAACTGCGCTTCCGGCCGATTGGTAGCCATCGACAAGGAAACCGGAAAACCGGTCGAGCCTAAACTGACGCAGTCGATCGGATTAGTCGAGGATCCGGCGCAGGAGTGCAGCGGCCCGTTGTGGGTGCGCGGGGGTATTCAGCTCATCGGCGCCGATGGCCAGGCCTACGAAATTCGCAATCGCATGACGCTGTGCCGTTGCGGCAGGTCCCAGAACAAGCCTTTCTGCAACGGGATGCACGCGTCCGACCCCAAGTTTCGCGACGGTATCGGATGAACACCCTCTTCAACGCTCACGGCTTTTTAGACAGAACTTAGCGCTTCACGATTGAAGGAATCCATCACGACTATGAAATCGACTCATTTGATTCTTCGCACTCTTGCTTTGAGCCTGCTGGCAGCAGGCGTTCTGGCGCAGGCAGCTACCGTCACCGGCACGGTGACCGACAAGACCACCGGCAAACCCGCCGTGGGCGACGTTGTAGTTCTGGTAGACGTGCAGGCTGGCATGGGGGAAGTGGCCCATGCAACGACCGACGCGAACGGACGCTTTTCGCTGAAGGAGCCCGGCAGCAGCCCTTACCTGGTGCGGGTAACCCACCAGGGCGCAGGCTACTTTATTGCCGCGCCCCAGGGAGGCGCGCCGGCCGACATCCCGGTCTACGATGTAGCCGCCAAGGTTCAGGGCGTCTCCATCGAGGCGGACGTGATGGAGGTGGAAAGCGACAACGGCCAGCTCAAAGTGACTGAGCGGTACTTCGTACACAACAACAGCTCGCCGCCGATGACGCAGTGGAGTCCGCACTCATTTGGAATTGTGCTTCCGGCTGAGGCGGTAGTGAACGGCGTAGGCGCGCAACGTCCCACGGGCCTGCCCACCTCAGTCAAGCTGGACCCGGACGGCCCCAAGGGCCATTACTCGTTCAACTTCCCCATCCAGCCGGACGAGGGCGACAAGGAAACGCTCTTTCAGCTCAGCTACGACGTGCCCTACAGCGGCGGCACGTTCACCTTCAAGTCCCAGGTGTTGCTGCCGGCCGATAACGTGGCCGTGATTCTGCCCAAGAGCATGACCTTTACCGCAGGCGCGGGCGCAGCCTTCAAGTCCGTGCCGGAAGATCCCAACGTGCAGACCTTTGTGGCCAAGAACGGCACTCCGGGCAAGCCGCTGGAGTTTACCATTTCCGGCAACGGAGCGATTCCGCGCGAGCAGCAAGGCGCCGCGGCTGGACAGCAGCCTGCCGCGGGCATGGGCGCGCAGGACAGCGGAGGCGGTTCGCAGGATTCGAGCGCGAGTACGCCCGGGACGCAGCCCGGCGGCGGCATCGGACCGCCCGTCGGCGGGTCCGACGCGATCAGTAAGTACAAATGGTGGATTATGGGCGGCCTGGCGCTGCTGTTATTCGCGGGCGCTGCCTTCCTGCTGAGCAAGCCGGCCGGCGCGCCTGGGGCCGTGGCCGATGCGGGAGCGGGAAGTTATCCCGTCTTTGCTTCGCCCGCATCAAAGAATACCGCTTTGCTGAATGTGCTGAAGGAAGAGCTGTTTGCGCTGGAGAGCGAAAAGATCTCCGGCACGATCGCTCCCGAGGAATACGTCCAAGTGAAAGCGGCGCTGGAGACCGTGTTGAAGCGGGCGTTAAAGAAAAGCTAGTGGTCAGTGGTCAGTGATCAGTGGTCAGTGATCGGTTCAGAAGTGCTGCTCGGTGTCCGTTGAAACACCCCGGCGGCACTGCAAAGAGAGATCGGCAGACTCTGGAGTCTACAATCTTTTCAGGCGATCTTCGGCGGGTCCGCTGACAACTGAAAACTGACCACTGAGAACTGAATTCATGAAGACTCTTCTCCGCACTCTTCTCTATCTCGCGCTCATCGTGTGGCTGGGCGCGGAGATCTTCTTTCCCGTGGTGGCCGTCATCACATTCAATACGCTGCTGCCGGACACGCACACCGCCGGTACGATTGTCGGTGAATTGCTGCGCATTCTGCACGGCATGGGGCTGGTTTCTGGAATGGTGGCGCTGGCTTTGCTGGCGCTGTTTCCCGCGTGGGGTATCTACAAGCCGCGCCGCGTGGTGGCGCCGATGGCTCTGCTTGTCATGATGATCGCCTGCACGGTGTACTCGCAGTTCGCCATCATTCCGGCGATGGAGCGGGACCGGATTGCCGCGGGCGGCGCGATCCATGCAGCCGACGCAGCCAACCCCAGCAACATCGACTTCAACAAGCTGCACAATCGAAGCGAGTACGTGGAAGAAGCCATTCTGCTGCTGGGGCTGGCTACGGTGGCGCTGGTGGCGGCGGCGGAATCTGGGAAGAACAGGGAGTAGGAATTGGGGATCGGAGCGATAGAGCCCGGTTGAGATTTGTGGTCTCCCACCCTTGCCACAAAAACAAGAACGTGGCAAGGATGGGGCACCCAGCTTTGTCTGCACGAATGGCGCATTCTGATCTCTGATCTCTGACCCCTGATCTCTGTTCCTGTATCATCGAAGAGGCCCGGAAGCGCGGTTCTCATCGTGCAGGGGCCGTAATGGGACGTGCATGAAGACTGGCATTATCGGCCTGCCACAGGTGGGCAAGACATCGTTATTCAAGATTCTGACCAAGGCGAAACTCGAGGAGCGGAGCGGCTACTCGAACCCGCGCGAGGAGCACATCGGCGTGGCGCGCGTGCCGGACGATCGGCTGGACAAGCTGTCCGCTCTCTACTCGCCGCGCAAGACTACCTTCGCGGCCGTTGAATTTGTGGACGTGGCGGCCATCGGGCAGGAGGCGCTGAAGGAGACTGCGTTCCTGACCAGCCTTCGCCAGGTAGACGCGCTGATTCACGTGCTGCGCGCCTTCGACGACGACTCGATTGCACATGTGGGCCCCATCGATCCGCTGCGTGACATCAAAAATGTCGAGTTCGACCTGATGATCAGCGACCTCACACAGGTTGAAAAGAGGCTGGAGCGTCTGGAGAAGGACCTGAAAAAGGGACGCACCAGCGAACTGGAGCGCGAACAGGCTCTGCTGCTGCGGTCAAAAGAAGCGCTCGAAAAGGAGCTGCCGCTGCGCGAGCTGGAGATGACTCCCGAGGAGAAGAAGCTCATCAAGGGCTTCATGTTTCTGTCGCAAAAGCCCATCTTATATGCGCTTAACATCGGCGAAAGCACCACGCTCGGCACCGACCTTGACGCGGCGGTGAGCCTGTTCAAGCTGGACGAAATTGCGCAGCGGCCCAACGCCGGCGCAACCGCCATCTGCGGCAAGGTGGAGGCGGAACTGGCGGAGATGGACGACGAAGAAGCGGCGGAATTCCTGGGCAGCTACGGTCTGCATGAGAGCGGGTTGGTGCGGCTGATCCGCAAGAGTTACGAGCTGCTTGGATTGATCAGTTTCTTCACCGCCGGCGAGGACGAGTGCCGCGCCTGGACAGTGCCGGTGGGGTCGAAGGCGCCGCAGGCCGCAGGGGCCATACACTCCGACCTCGAGCATCACTTCATTCGCGCGGAAACCATCCGCTGGGACAACCTGCTGGCGGCGGGCTCCGAGGCGGCTGCGCGCTCCAAAGGGACGCTGCGCCTTGAAGGCAAGGAATACATTGTGCAGGACGGCGACGTGATGCACATCCGGCACAGCGGGTAAAAAACCGCCTGCTTTGAAGGGTACGGGCTTTAGCCCCTGAGGGGCGGTTCAATGCGAATACACAGAAATCAAGCGGTGTCGGTATTGGTGACTCTCCGATTATCGTGTGTCTTTTGCTGTTTGCTGCTCTCCGGTTGCGGCCCGAAACCTGATCCACAGGTTGTGGGGCAAAGTTTGGCAAAGGCTGTTCCGATGCACTCGACGCCTGCGCAAGTTCTCAGTTATTTGAGTGGGCGGAAAATCGAACACTCTGAATACCGTAGGGATGCAACGGCTGGCAATTTCATTCTAGCCACCATCCCCGATTCCAGGTGGGGGTGGGTCAAGACCAATTGTCTTGTCCTCTTCCAATTTGACGACCATGATCGCCTGATGAGCTCCGATGTGCGCGAGGATCATGAAGGACCATAGTATACGAATCCCTCAGGGGCTAAAGCCCACGTCGATTCTGTGACGTTTACGGCACGACTGAAGTCGTGCCCTTTCAAAGCGCCGCCAGTCAGGGGCAGGAAAGGTTGGATCGTTGCTGAAGCTCTCATTGCTCAGGGGCTAAAGCCCACGTCGATTCTGTGACGTTTACGGCACGACTGAAGTCGTGCCCTTTCAAAGCGCCGCCAGTCAGGGGCAGGAAAGGTTGGATCGTTGCTGAAGCTCTCATTGCTGCTCGGCGCCATTGCCGCGCTGGCCGACGTGGCCGGCGGGTTTGTTCTGGTGCGGGCGCACGGCGTGGAGCGCTACCTGCGCTACTTTGTCGCGCTCGGCGCCGGCTTCCTGATGGCTACGGCTCTCATCGAGATGACGCCAGAGAGCCTGCATCTGTGGAACCAGACTGGCAACCCGCAGCTCGGACCGATCCTGATCATGGGCGGCTACTGCGTGGTGCATCTGCTGGAGCACACCATCAACTCCCATTTCCACTTTGGCGAGGAAACGCATCACGGCGAGTTTGTCTCCCGGCGCACAGGCAACTCGGTGATGGCGGGCTTGAGCGTACATGCGCTGTTTGACGGCGTCGCCATCGGCTCGGGCTTTGTGGTCAACAGCACGCTGGGCTGGCTGATCTTTCTGGCGATCTTGCTGCACAAAGCGCCGGAAGGGTTCACCATGGCGTCTGTGATGCTGGCCAGCGGACGCAGCCGCGCCACGGCGTTCTATTCCGCGGTGGCGCTGGCGGCGGCTACCCTGGTCGGCGTGTTGGTCATCGAGCTGGTTCCAAGCTGGCTGGTCTATGGATTGCCGATCTCCGCGGGCGTGGCAATTTACGTGGCGGCCACAGACCTGGTGCCCGAGGTCAATCGCGAGCCTGGCATCCGCATGGCGCTTGTGTTCTTCGCAGGCGTAGCGGGATTTCTGGTGCTGCGGATGATTCTGCCGGCGATCTAAATCTCAAGCGGGCTTTTGGCCAAGTGCATCAGGCGCGGCGTCCGAAACCGAATCTGGCGGCGTAGAGCCTTGCCAACAGGCGCGCATAATCCACAGCGACTTTGAAGTTGGCCTTGCTGGCCCCGCGGTAACGCAGGCCGAAGGCGAACGGGATCTCTTCGACCGAGCGGATGTGTCCGCGCACCAGAACTTCCAACAGCAACTTGAAGCCGGACTGCTGGAATGGGACCTGGTCAAGGCAACTGCGTCGAACCAGGAAGAAGCCGGACATGGGATCCTTGGCGCGGAGCCTCGACCTTTGCAGTGGCCAGGTCACCCAGACGGCGGCGGCTGACAAAAGCTTCCGGGCTGGATTCCATTTTCCCAGGTCGCCGCCTGGGGTGTAGCGGCTGCCAATGACCAGATCGCGGCCACCCTGAATGGCGGAAAGCAGCTTCGGCAGCAATTCCGGAGGGTGCTGAAGATCGGCGTCCATCACGCCGAGAATCGCGGCGTCCGTGTTCCGCCAGCCGTGGAGTATGGCGCCGGACAAGCCTCTCTCTCCTTTGCGCACCAGCAGGCGCACGCGCGGATCCTGCTTTGCGATGGCCGAGACCACATCGCCGGTGCCATCGCCGCTGTCATCGTCAACCACCAGGATTTCGTAGGGAGTCTCCAACGGATCGAGCACGGATCGAATTTGGTTGAGCAGGCCGCCAATGTTTTCAGCTTCGCAGAGCGTAGGAATCACGAGCGCCAGCTTTTCCTGATCGTGGTCCACGCGGCCCGCCTCCGACTGAGTCAATAAACCCTCCGCGGCTAACGGCATATAAGATGAACTCAACGCGGTTGACGGCATGATGAACCAGTCTGAACGGGGATTGAAGGACAACAGTTCTACAACTTGTTAGACGATACACTTCACTGCCCGGTTGCGGCCAGTCCATTGCCCCACGGTTCATCGCACGCCCTGAACTCGAGTTTCGGCCAATTTGTTTCGAGCGCCGGCGGTTCGAGCAGATTGGACTGGCAGATAAGCCGGCTCGGGCCTCAGCTGGAAACCTACAGGGCGGTCTAAACTTGAAATGTCGAGAATCACCCCGGAGCTCTTCCGGACAAATGACCAGGACTTGCAGCGGTCTGTTTCGAATCCGCGCTGGTCTGACGAGTGGGGAATCTCTGTTTGAGGCTGAAGCGCTTAATTTCTGAATTTTTGCCCGTTCTGCTGTTTACCACGCTAGGCTTTCTGGTCATGGGCTATCACCCCGGCCTTGAAGACGACGGCGTCTATCTGACAGCGGTCAAAGCCGATCTCAACCCCGCACTCTTCCCGCACAATGCGGAGTTTTTCAGGCTGCAACTGCAAGCGACTCTCTTTGACGGCTGGATGGCCCACTTTGTTCAGTGGACCGGGATTCCGCTGGCCTGGGCGGAGTTAGGCTGGCAGTTCGTCTCGCTGTTCCTCATCCTTTGGGCATGCGACAGAATCGCGAGGCAACTATTCGGCGATAGGCGAGCGCAATGGGCCGCTGTAGCCATGGTGGCAGCCATGTTGACCCTGCCTGTGGCGGGGACGGCGCTCAACATCGCCGACCAGCATCTGCATCCACGCAACCTGGCAACCGCACTGATCCTGCTGGGCATTTCACGGATTCTGGAGGGGAAGCGCTGGCACGCCGTTCCTCTGCTGATACTGGCCTTTGTGCTGCATCCCATCATGGCCGCGCTGGGCATCTCGTTCTGTGTATTCCTCACGCTGGCACTGCTCGAACCGGTTCCATTCCGCTTGCGCGCCTTGCGCGACTCTCTGGCTGCAGCCGTGCCGCTGGGCTGGATGTTCGAGCCGGCCTCACCAAGCTGGCGGGAGGCTCTCGCGACGCGCGGCTACTACTTTCTCTACCACTGGGCGTGGTACGAGTGGCTAGGCGCACTGGCGCCTCTGTTTCTATTCTGGCTGCTCAGCCGCGTGGCGCAAAAGCACGGCGAAACCCGGCTGGCCCGCTTCGCCCTTGCGGTGTTTGCCTATGGCGCATTTCAGCAGATTGTCGCCATGATCATCCTCACGCCGGCCAAATTGGAACGGCTGGCGCCACTGCAACCCATGCGCTATCTGCAACTGGTTTATATCTTCATGGCGCTGGCCGCGGGTGGATTGATGGGGCGCTTTCTGCTCAAGACCAAGGTCTGGCGTTGGGCGGTCTACCTGCTGGTCTTCAACGGCGGCATGTTTCTTGTGCAATGGGAGCTGATCGACGACGGCGCGCACCTCGAACTTCCCACGATGGTCAGCTCAAACCCCTGGCTGCAAGCCTTTGCGTGGATTCGCCAGAACACTCCGGCCGACGCCTACTTTGCCCTCGACCCGCAGTACCTTTCCGCGCCTCGCGAAGACTTTCACAGCTTCCGGGCGCTGGCCGAGCGGAGCCAGTTGTCCGATGCCGACAAGGACGCGGCGGTGGTGACGCAAGTGCCCAGCCTGGGACCGGAATGGCACTTGCAACAGGTGGCCCAGGCGGGCTGGCCGCACTTCCAGCTTGGGGATTTCGAGCGCCTGAAGGCGGAGTTCGGCGTGGGCTGGGTGCTGGTTTCCTGGCCTCAGCCGGCGGGGTTGGCTTGCCGCTGGCACAATGACGCGCTGACGGTCTGCCGGATTCCGTAGCCTGCAACTGCGAAAGCCCCGGTAAAAATGCACGTTGAAATCTCCTCATTTTACGCGATTCACTTTGACCCCAAGATCGCCAGCTACCCAAGAGGATTCAGAACCTTGGCGCCTATGGGTGGAGAGAAAACGGCGTACATGCCGTCCCAGGGGTGGAACTGGCGGCGCCGGTAAAGCCATTGTGTGTCATCCTCGCTTTTAGATTCTCGATGTTAAAATAATGGCAATAGTTTGCAGGATAGATGTCAACATATTGACGATTTATTGAGTGGATGATTATATATTGACAGGCAGACTTTTGCCGATATAATGTTCTTAACGGTTCTATGAGATCCAACGGACTAGCCTAGGGAATCTCTGAACAAGTTCTTCCTGGAGACAAGCATTCCTTCAGGGGCTAAAGCCCGCGTTGATTTTGCAGCATTTGCGGCACGCGACCCAGGGGTGTCCCTGGGTGCCCCGGTCGTGCCCTGACACAATTCAGGCTTGTGCAGGGGTTCCCTAGTTCACAATTGAACCAGGCTAGTCCACTTGATCTACAGGGAGGAGACCGCCATGGGAGCATATGCGTTCCCGGACATCGATCCGAGAATCCGGCACGTCGGTGTGAGCAAATTGCGCGATTTGAATGCAACCAAGCTCAAAGAGCAAGGAGACGACACTTTTGTCATCCAGGAGAACGATACTCCTCTTTCGGTACTCTTTTCGTACAAAAGGTACCAAGAGATGAGGACAGAAATGAACTCGCTGTTGAGCATGATCGAAATGCTCACAAACGACACCGAACGGATTGGAGTGCTTGCAGCATTTGAGGATATTCGCTCCGGGCGCATCCGCACCCTTGCTGAGATCGAAGCGGATATGGAAAAGGAGTAGTTGATGTCAGCAGCGGGAAAGGGAGAGAAAAGCGAACAAACGAAGTCAACCTCTCCCCTTCCCTACACAGTCGATATGACAGCCACGGCAGAGCGTGTATATGTAGAGCTATATCGTAGATGTAAGGCGGCTGAGAATTTGGGGCATTCGGAAAGTGCTCACTGCAAGATATTCCACATGGTACAGGAAGCAGTCAAGAGGATCATTCCTCATGATCCCACCAACAAAAGTCATGCCCTCCGGGGTCACCTATCGAACATTTTCCGGCTTCGCAAGGGTAGACTGAGGATCGTTTGGATCGCTTCATCGACAATGCGGCGCATATGCATTCTCTTTATATCGGAGACACTACGAAAAGATGGCGATCCAAATGACCCATACGAGGTTTTTCAAGGCCAATTGGAATCTGGCTTCTTCGATGAAGCATTGCAGAAGTTGGGAGTAAGAAGGGCAGGCGTCAAACGCAAATAGCTTAGCCCGTCGTTGTTTCCCTGACTGTGCGCGCGGCAACCCGGTTAACCTCATCACGCGCTTTCTTCTCGGCTGGTTTCCGGTCTGGAGACCTTTGGCCTTTCCTTTGAGCATCGGCCCCGGCGAAATATCATAGACTCGAAACATACAATTACCGGCAAGGAGACCGGGCCATGCTCAACCTCGCGCAGCGACTGATTCTCGGTTGTGTTCTGCTTACCGGCCTCACGCTGGGGCTGGTTGCGGTGACTCACCGCGCATTGGCCGCGGCGGGACAGGCCAAGCTGGCCTATGTTTTCGTGTTGGCTGCGGTGCTGGTGGGGGCTGGGACCATCTACTTTGTTCTGCGGCCTATCCACAGGGTGGCCCGGGATGCAAAGAAAATCGCGCAGGGCAACATGGAACACCGCGTGGAGTGGAGCAGCCGCGACGACTTTGGCCTGATCGCCGTGGAGTTGAACCGGCTTGCGGTCCGCCTGCGCGAACTGCGGGACTCCGAGGCCGGACGCCGCCAGATGGAGTTTCAACTCTCCGACGCGGTGCTGCAATCCATCTTCGAGCCCATCATCGTGACCGACGGCAAGGGCCATGTGCTGAAGGTGAACCAGGCCGCGTCTGAGCTGCTGGGCGAAGGCGCCACGGACCGCATGGCCCTGAACAATACTCCCGGCGGAGAAAAGATTCTGAACGCCATCCGCAATGCCGTCTCCATGCAGAAGGCGGTGGCCGCGGAGGACGAGGCCTCCATGCTGCCCATGCGCATCGGCAACCAGGAACGCAGTTATCGACTCAGGACAACGCCCATGCGCGACTCCGAGGGGCGGTTGCTGGGCACGGTGACTACGCTGGAAGACGTGACCAGCCTGCAGGACACCGACCGCTTCAAGACGCAATTCATCACCGTGGCCAGCCGCAAGCTGCGCGACCCTCTGTTGCAGTTGCGCCGCAGCCTTTATGCGCTGAGCCAGGGCTTTGGCGGAGAGTTGCGGGGGCTGCAAACTGAGTTGGTGGTCCAGGCCAGCAACGAGTCGGAGAAGTTGGACGACATCATGGGCGACCTGATTGAAGTGGCCGAATTGGACACCGGCAAGCGCGAACTCAAGCCAGAGCGGCTTCACCCATTGCAGGCGCTCGGCGAGGCTCGCGACCGCTGTTGCGACGAGGCAGCCCGGAAGCACATTCGCGTGGAGATGCGCGCCTATGCCGATCTGTCTCTGGTGAACGCCGATCGGCGCGCATTGCGCTCCATCCTGGACAACCTGCTGTCGAATGCGCTCCGCTATACGCCGGCCGAGGGCGAGATTCTGCTGGCCGCCGAGGAGGTCAAGGAATTTGTGCAGTTCACCGTGCGCGATAGCGGCCGCGGCATCGAGGCGGAGCGGCTGAGCACCATCTTCGACCGCTTCAATCCATTCTCAGAGAGCGGCTCGGGACTGGGCCTGGCGCTGGTGCGGCGGCTAGTGGAGTCTCTGGGCGGACAGATTGCCGTCGAGAGCCGCCTGGGCCATGGAACCACCTTCCGGTTTACTATTCCCGTGGCGGCGGTGGAATCAATCCGTCATCCCGTTGAGGTGGGCTGAGCGATGGCCGAGATTGTTCTCGAAAAGAAGCCGGAAGCCGCCAAGCTGCGCATCTACATTGGCGCGGCGCCGGGCGTGGGCAAAACCTACCACATGCTCAACGATGCCTACATGATGAAGCATCAGCAAGGCGTGGATGTGGTGATCGGCCTGGTGGAGAGCCACGGGCGCAAAGAGACAGAGGCGCGCATCCGCGACCTGGAGATCGTGCCCCAGCGCGTGATTCCCTACCGCGGCGTCGAATTGAAAGAGATGGACGTGGACGCCATCCTGGCCCGCCATCCCAACACCGTGATGGTGGACGAACTGGCCCACACCAACGTGCCGGGCAGCAAAAACCGCAAGCGCTACGAAGACGTGCTGGAGCTGCTGGATGCGGGCATCAACGTCATGGCAGCGGTCAACATCCAGCACCTGGAAACGCTGAACGACGCCGTCAACCGCTCCGCCAACACCATCATCCGCGAGACCGTTCCCGATAACTTCCTGAAGCGCGCCGACGAGGTAATGAACATCGACATCACGGTGGACGAGCTGCGGACTCGCCTGCGCGCGGGCAAGATCTACGCAGCGGAAAAGGTGGAGCAGTCGCTGGCCAACTTCTTCCGCAAGGGCAATCTGAACATGCTGCGGGAACTGGCCCTGCGCACCACCGCTGAGCAGGTGAGCAGCCGAGCCTCGGAATATCGCCGCACCCAGGGACTGGAGCAGGCTCCGATTCCGGAGAAGGTGATGGTGTGCCTGAGCGCGCGGCCCGGCACTGAGCGGCTGCTGCGCGTAGGCTCGCGCGTCGCCGGTCGCCTGGCCAGTAACTGGTACGCCGTTTACGTCACCCGCCCCGACGACGACAAAGGCCACGGCGACCCCGAGGCGCACCACCGGCTCGAAGAGTACGAGCGCATGGCCCGCGATCTGGGCGCGAAGGTTGTGAATCTGACCGACCGCAACGTCTCCGACGCGCTGATCCGTTTTGCCCAACAGGAGAACATCTCCCACGTGGTCTTCGGGCAATCGGTTCGCTCGCGCTGGGATATTCTGCTGCGTGGGTCGGTGCTCAACCGCTTCCTCTCCGAGGTTCGCGACGTCACGGTGCAAGTCGTCCCGATGAACAAGCCGCTGCGCAAGGGCTGAGAATTCCTCAGAAAATGGCGAATCGGCGGATGGAGCACCAGGTTCTTTGCTTTTTAGTCCTCCACCGGCGTTGCCGACCCATAGGAGATGAAGCGGGCTTCCTGCGGCGGCCAATCGCAGAGGACCGGGTTGCCTATAACGAACCGGCCCCTGGGGCCTTTCTGCATCCCATGTCTCAAAAGCGAGACATGGGGCGCCCGGCTTGGCGATCAGAAGAATCTCTTCCAGCAGATGTTCCCGGTTCCGTTCCACGCAAGGGTCGCGCAACTCAGCAAAATACTTCAGGGGATTGTCCATCTCCCCTTCTCACCCAACTCAGCCGCCTTGCATATAGCAAGCTATGGAGCTACTTGCAAAATTCGACGTCGGGAACGTTTGAAGTGTCAGGGCACGACTTGAGTCGTGCCGCAAAAATCCAAATAGGATTCCGGCTTTAGCCGCTGCGGAATTGCAAACAATTGAAAACAAAGAGACGCAGGGGCTAAAGCCCAACATCTTCCTGCTGAACTGGCGGCACGACTGAAGTCGTGCCCTGACGCTTCTTGCCCTCTCCGTGGAATTTTGCAAGTGGCTCTATGGACATTTATATTCGTCGGCCCTGACCCACGGCCCAATCAACTTGACAAGTGTTGTCAAATATGACTACACTCTCGTAGGGATGGCAGACAGCCGATGACCAGACAGACGCGGCCCATCTCGTGGATCAAGGGCGCCCATAAGGAGTTCGAGAAGTTTCCCGCCGACGCACAATCCATCTGCCTTACCGCTCTGACGATTGCGGCAGAGAACGGCAAGGCCGACATTGCCAAACCGCTCAAGGGCATTGGCTCCGGCATCTTTGAGATTGCGCTGCCGTTCCGTGGGAACGCGTTTCGCGTCGTCTACGCCGCGCAGATTGGCGACGAAATCTGGGTTCTTCACGCCTTCCAGAAGAAATCGACCCAGGGCATCAAGACCCCGCAACATGAAATCGAGCTCATTGAGAGCCGGCTGAAGAAACTTAAGGAGGTGCTCAGATGAAAAGCGAAGCTATTGAACTGGTCCGCGGCAGCGGAAACGTCTTCCGCGACCTGGGCCACGCCAGTCCCGATGTCGAGCAGTTGAAGGCCATCCTCGCCGCCGAGATTATCAAAATGCTGGACCGCAAAGAGCTGACCGTCCGGGCCGCTCACGCGCAGACAGGTATCGCCGCAGCCGACTTCTCCCGCATCCGCAACGCCGACCTGGCCCGGTTCACCCTCGACCGTCTGGTCTCGATCATCAACCGCCTGGGCTCCCGCATTGAAGTCCAGGTCAAAGTCCGCACCCTCGAGCCCTACAGCCAAGCCGCAGCCGGAGACTGAATCGCGGGTGGCTCAGGTCTCGCTTCTTGGGCCTGGGATTCCAATCAGTAAGTATCCACCCGCCGCAGCCCGCAATACAACAGCACCACCTCGCGCCCAACAACGTCGTAGTGAAAGCGGAATCTCCCCGAACGCAGCCGGTACTGGCCTTCCCCGGCCGCAACACTTTGCAGCTTCTTGATCGCGTATTTGCCGCTCTTGTTGTATGGGTCCAGCGAGAGAATCCCAATCGTCTCTTCAAACCGCTCCACGAGGTCAGGATGCTTGAGCGCCAGTTTCTTCAGCATCCGGTCAAAGTGCGCTGTAGTGACAACGGAATACGTTTTCGCGTTCAGGGGTACGGTCAAGCTAGGTCCGTGACCGGATGAAGATGTTCTATCCAATGAACGAACGTGGGCCGGGAGGCCCACGCTACAGCCGGCCAGGAGGCCGGCGCTACATTTCCAAAAGGAACATTTTCATACGGCCAAAGAACTAGGCCGTCTTCCGAACCGCGCTCCGCTTTAATTCAGCCAGCAGTCTCCCAGCAGGTCGAGTCTTACCGGCAGTGTGGTCCTTGCGGCTCGCCGCGATCGAAGCCTTGACTTTTGGATTGCGCAATTCCAGATAATCCTCCAGCTCGTCGGCTGCCATGATCCCAATGACAGGAATCCCATCCTTCTCCAGGATGAAGTATTCGTTGTTATTGTGGGCCCGTCGGGCAATCTGTCCGAGATTGATGCGCGCCTTCGTAATCGGAAGCCGATTGATAGTAGCCATTGATGAAGATTGATTAACCTCAATCAAAGTATAGCACAGGCCTCATCAGGCCAGGACTTCATCCCGCAAGCTCAAATCCCGCAAGCCGCAGCGCTTTCTTGTCGAACGTTAGAGTGCTGTCGCATCCTGCCCACGCTCCCAAGGCTCCAATCAGCGCATCGGCAAACGCGCCCCATCCCTGTCTGAGCGCCACCATCGCCGTGTACACCTGCTGTTCGTTTTGAACCACTAGCGTATCGGCCTGAAGCATGCGCTCTACAGTATCGGCGATCTCCCGGTCCGGCAATGCATACACGCTCCCAAGAACCCACACTGTTTCAGCCATCGTTACCAGGCTGATGAAGCCGGGATGCTCCCGCGTAAATCGCAGTTCTATGATCTCTGTTGCCTTTGGCGATTGGATCGGGTCGTCCTGTGTGAGGTAGCGGATGAGAATATTTGTATCGAGCCCGTTCATCGCTCCCTCACCGGAGTTTGCCGCGCTTTATGCCCTTGGACGCGCCTGCCGCAACCGCTTCTCGCATTTCATCCAGAGTGGCAGGCCGCCGGCGCCGCGATGAGACGATGCCCCGCAAAGCCGATGTGGGCAGCTTCGGCAAAATCACCACGCTGCCGTCCGGATGCACGAAGAACTTGACCCGGTCTCCCGGTTTCAGTTGCAGGTGTTCCCGAATCGTCTTCGGAATGGTCGCCTGCCCCTTGATGCTCAATGCGGATTCCATGCGTCCCCTTTACGTTTTCAAAAAAGTAATACCACCCGGTCGGCATAAAGTCAATCCCATGGGCGGTTGGCCTGGTCACCAATCATCGAATCTGAGAGAGATGCGTCGCGAGGCAGCCTCATCAGGCCAGGACTTCATCGCGCACAAAATGGAGACGGATGATCTTCGGAGCATCCATCGTTTCGTCGAAGTAACACTGGACGGCGTCTTTGACCATCGCGCGCAACTCTTCCAAAGTATCTCCCTGCGTATGGATGCCGTAACCGAGGGCGTTGGCCGTATAGCCGCCATCGACTTCGTCCTCGCGCACTTCAAAGACGATCTCGCTCATCGAAGAAGCCCTCTCCATCGTGAACAAATGCTACACCACAATTGCCGGCTGGGTGGATTCAAGGTGCAAGCGCATTTTGCCGCAACGGCGGCCGGGTGCCCCATGTCTCGCTTTGGGAGCTGGGAGCCCATACCCCAACACTGTGACAGCCGTCGCCGCATTCCAGCACCGGTGCGATGGATCCTTGACCTTTACTTGAAAACCGTCGAGGACGGTGCTACGCTAGAGTGTGACTTAAAAATCACGCAGGGCCGTGGCCCGTGAACGAATTTGGAAGCTACTCCCAGAGAGATTCTCGTTTGCCAGGAGGAATCCGGGCGAGAGCCGTTCACCGAATGGCTGAACAGCCTTGACGTGCAAACCAGAGCCCGGGTCCGCGTTCGTATTGACCGCCTTGAAGAAGGGCTATTTGGCGACGTTCGAGAAGTCGGCGAAGGCGTCTCCGAACTGAGACTGGACTTCGGCCCCGGCTATCGGGCGTATTTCGGACAGATCGGGCCGCAAATCCATCTGCTGCTTGGCGGTTCGAAACAAGGACAGGAAAAAGATATTCGCATGGCGAAGAAGTTTTGGAGGGTACATGACAATTAAGACGATCTCCTACCGCCAGTCTCTTTTAACGGCCCTCTTGGACCCAGTTGAGGCATCGGCTTACCTCAATGCAGCAATCGAAGACTCCCCTGAGGCCTTCCTGAAAGCTCTCAAAAACGTAGCTCAGGCCCGGCAAATGTCCAAAGTGGCCAAGGATGCCGGGATCCAGAGGGAAACCTTGTATCGAGCCTTTTCCGAGCAAGGCAACCCCACCTTCGAGACGTTGTCCTCAGTTCTCCGCGCATTGGGGATGAAACTCTCCATCGCTCCCAGCGATTGCGAAACCGCTTTCACAACAAGGTGAGGGGTTGGACGACCGGCTTCCCTTAGCGCATGGCCACGAGGATCCGGCGATCGCCCTTGAAGGGCATGCGGCCGTGACTCACCAGGTAGTTATCCACGAGGAGAAAATCGCCGCGCTGCCAGGGAAACCTTACTGTCGCGCTTTCAATTGCCGCGTTGATCCTGCTGACCTGGGAGTGGGAGATCGGGTCTCCGTTGGCGAGAGTGGCGTGGAAGGGCCTTCGATGCGGGAACGGATGCGCCGCGGTATAAAGAAGCCAGCGCGGCAGGCCCGTGGATTGCGGCGTGGCCAGAAACGACGCAGCCTGGTTGAACCAGACTTTTTCCCCTGTCTGAGGATGCAGGCGGGCCGGCGGCAGATCGTTGGTGATGCGCGCTCCCTGTTCCCAGTCCCAATGCACCGAGCCGCCCTGATCGGCGCAGACCCGCTCGACCACCGCCCGATCGCCGGTTGCAAATGCTTCCATCCACGAAGTGTGCAGCTCGGAGATTAAGTTGAAGAGCCGGTTGAGGGGATTCCAGCGCGGCCCGTACAGGTAACGGGAATAGCGAATGCCGGCCTGCTCGAACCGCTCGCGTATATCCGCGGGAATCCGCTCGTAGACTATCCGCGAATCGGCGAGCGGAGTCTCACCCCCATTCCCAGGCGCAACCTCGCAGAAGAACGCGAGAGTACGCGGGGAATCGGGCAGATAGGACATCTCGTTGTGTTGCGGAATCCGGAGGTAATTGGGAAAGCGCGTGGATTCATACACGCCGGCTGTGACTTTTGCGCGCGGACTGATCCCGCCCACATAGGGCCGGAGCACATCTCCAAAGCACTCTGCCGCCGCAGCCTGAAACTCCTCAGCCGTTCTCAACCCAAACCCGCGAAAGAGAATGGCTCCATAATGGCGCAGGATTGCCGCCAGCGGTTCCCTGCGCGCGGCGAGCAGTTCCACCAGCGGCTCGCCGTGGATGGCCGTAATCACCGCCGGCAGTTGCATCTCATTGAGAAATGTCAGGCGCTCGTCGATCTGCATTCCTTCCCGATCGGATGCCAGGTCTTTCAATACGTTTTGCGGTTGTGCGTCCACTCCAGATCTATTCCAGGCACCGGGCTCTCCCGCCAGCGAATTCAGATGTCCCACCTTGTTCAGCAAGGGTAGGACAAATATACACTCTCCGGAAAGCCGTCACTGCATGGGCGGGAAGGCCCCGACACACTGCCCCAACTTGGTTAGTGGATCTACCGCGATCAGCGAGGCGCCCGGAGCATTGTTCATCGCCGGAAGCGGCGGGGCAGGGGTGACCTCAACGCCCGTCCCTTTCAAATCAAAGTTGACATGAGCCATGGCCGCCTTTGTGTACTGCGAATGCACCTGCTCCGGCTTGATGTCTTTGATGGTGACAGTGTCGAGCGTAATCTCTGTCATGTGCGCGGCGTCCTTGCCGGCGATGAGCACATCGCCCGGCGTGAGGGAAACGATGTTGCGCAGCGTGATGGCCTTGTAGTCCGGTATGCGGTCGCCTACAACGCCGGGGTCGACAAATCCTTCCACTGTGCCGTTGTTGTAGAACGGGCTGATGGCGATCGGGATGGCAACGCCTTTCATGCAGATGTTCTCGTAGGTCAGGTCATGCACAAGACCTCCGCGCGCCGCATTGCTCTTGATGCGGATGCCGCTGGTGGTGTTCTCCTCTGTCAACCCAGCCACCAGGAGAAAGCTGTCGCCAGTGAAGGTTTCACTGCCAATGGACATTCCGTGCCCGTCGTAAAAATGATTGTTGAGCACGCTCATGTGGGTTATGCCGGTCTTGATGGCAATGTTATCGTCGCCGTTGTCGATCCAACTGTTGGCGATGGTAATGTTGGTCGAGCTTCCCGGATCGATGCCGTCGGTGTTGCGCGCATCGGCGCCGCGAACTGTTGGCGTGAGCAGATGCACGCCCCACGCGGTGAAGCCGTCCGTATTGCTCACCGAGACATGGTAGTTCGGCGAATTGTGGAGCGTGATGCGGTACAGGATAAAGCCGTCCGCGTGGTTTGCCGTAATCAGCCGTGTGCTGAAATAGCGCAACTGCTTTGGTTCGGCGGTGCGCGCCATCTGCCACCAACTGTAATCGTGCCCGACGATCTTCGCACCGCCGCGTCCATCAATCACTCCGTCGCCCATGATCGCGGCGTTCTTCACATTCACGGTGATGAGCGGCTTGCAAAATCGGCCCCGAGGCGAGGCGGGCATCGTTGGACGCCTGGCCGCATCCCCACTTTTGGCCGCATCCCCGGCCGTAATGTAGGCCGAGCTCACATCGGTCATCGTGCCGCAAAGAAGCGGACCGTCTCCGGACGGGTTGGGATCATAGTCCTTAGGATCGCGCGAGCCATAGAGTGTCGCGCCCTTGTCGATCAGCAGCGCCACCCCTTCCCGCATGTCCAGCGAACCGGACAGAAACGCATTCCCTTTGTCGCCCGGAGCCAGCTCGACAGCCATCCCCGGCTTGCATGCATCCAGAGCCTTCTGGATCCGGGCTGTATCGGTCGTCTTCTCATAGACTTCAGCCAGCTTCTCGCCGTCTCCCGACTTCTCTGCGAGCAGCTTGGTGCATGTTGCTGGCAGCACAGGTTCGGTCACCGTGCGCGTATCTTGCGCCAAACCTGAAAGCGTCGCCATCAATACCATCGTGATACTTGGCGCCCAGATGCTATAAGTCTGTCTCATTGCCCGCCTCTTCTACTGTTTTCTAAAGCATTGGGAATTATAGCTCGCCACAATCTTAGTTGTTGCACCGGTTGCGGCGACTCTTTGCTTTGAGCTCTTCGGATTCGACTCATGGCGACCGGGAGTTCCAAACACCCGGCTAGCCGGCGACCGGGAGAAGATGTTCTATCCAATGAACGAGCGTGGGCCGGGAGGCCCACGCTACAGCCGGCCAGGAGGCCGGCGCTACATTTCCAAAAGGAACATTTTCATACGGCCAAAGAACTAGCCGGCGACCGGGAGCTGGCCATCTTCCAAGTGGATTTCCTTCGCCCGGTCCAGCGCTGCCTGAACATTGGGCATGATGTTCTCGCGCCCGACGCAATCCAGGAAGCGCTTTCCGCTCAAGAGCTTGGACGGCTGTTGCATGGCGCCGCAGAGCACCAAAGTTCTCTGCGATTCATGCAGACGCCGGGCAAACTTCTCGATAGCGTGGATACCGGTAGCGTCAATCGCCGTCATATTGCGCAGGCGCAGAATCACAACCGGCGCAAACGCCTCCAGGTTCACCGTAGCTTCAACAAGCTTTTCAGTAGTGCCGAACAGAAATGGCCCGTGAATCCGCAGCAGCGTTACATACGCGGGCACGATGCGCCCTTGCAGCACATGGGGCAGTCCGTCGCGAATGTAGTCATCGGTTACCGGGGCCACGGTCGTGGTGTCGGCGATCCTGTAGATATAGAGAAGAGCCGCCAGCGCGAGTCCCACGCCGACAGCCACGGTCAAGTCGGCAAAAACTGTCAGGGCAAAGGTGACCAGCCATACTGAGATGGCCGCCAGGTCCATCTGGAAGATGGCGCCGATCTCATTCCACTCGCCCATGTTGTAAGCCACTACAAACAGCACAGCGGCCAGTGTGGCCAGAGGAATATAGCTGGCCAGGGGTGCGGCCACCAGCAGGATCAGCAGCAGAGTAAGCGCAGCCACCATGCCGGAGACGGGCGATCGCGCACCGGAGCGAATATTGGTGGCAGTGCGCGCGATGGCTCCGGTGGCTGGAATACCACCGAACAGCGGAGAGACCATGTTGGCGATTCCCTGCGCCACAAGCTCCACGTTGGGGTTGTGCCGGTCGCCGGTCATGCCGTCGGCCACAACGGCCGAGAGCATGCTCTCCAGCGCCGCCAACACCGCAACCGTGAAGGCCGAGGGAATCAACGGCAGAATGTGCTCAGCGTGAAAATCGGGTATTGCAAAGGGCGGCAACCCGCGCGGAATCCCGCCGAACTTGCTGCCAATGGTCTCCACCGGCAGGTGAAACAGAACGCTCACCCCGGTGCAGACCAGCAGGGCCACAATCGACGCGGGAATGCGCCTGGTGAAGCGCGGCAGCAACAACAGAATCGCCAGAGTGCCCAAGCCCAGCGCGAGCGCCGACAAGTTCAGGCTGGCAAAATGGGCGACGAGCAACCTCATGCGGGGCAGAAACTCGCTGGGAACCGCTCCTGTCCGCAGGCCAAAGAAATCCTTGATCTGCGTGGAGGCGATCAGCACGGCAATGCCATTGGTAAACCCGATGACGACCATCCGGGGAATGAATCGGACGGCAGCGCCAAGGCCGGTGAGGCCCATCAGCAGCAGCAGAATCCCTGCCATCAGCGTCACCATGGCCAGGCCGCTCATTCCGAAACGAACCACAATGCCCGCCACGATGACCACGAAGGCCCCGGTGGGCCCACCAACCTGGGTGCGCGACCCGCCGAGCGCGGAGATGAGGAAGCCGGCCACGACCGCCGTGTATAGGCCCGCCTGTGGAGTCACCCCGGAAGCAATGCCAAAGGCCATGGCAAGGGGCAGAGCGACCAACCCCACAGTGATCCCCGCCAAGAGATCGTGCACGAACATCTGGGTCGAGTAATCCCGGAACGCCAGAATCGATTTGGGAAGATTTGGATTGCTTATGGACATTGGGTCTATCTTCATTCTAGCCGCATCGGCAAATGCAGGGTCTTTCGCCGTTGCGCCGGGTCACTGGCCAGCTAACTTGCCGGCTCAGACTCCAGCGGCTTTCCATAAATCAACGCCGCATGTGCGGGTGCATAGTAATCCTCTTCCCTGCCCTCGCAGCGATAGCCCTGCAACTCATAGAGACGGATGGCGCGGGCATTCTCCGCATCCACATGAAGCCAGATTGCCTGAGCGCCCACAGCGCGCACTGAGTCCTCAATGCGGCGAAGCAGTTCTCCGCCAACGCCCTGGTTGCGCCGGTCCGGGGCAACTTCAATCGTTTGAATGTAGCCGATTACGCCGCCCGACTCCCGCGCCCACTCAACTATGGCGAAGCCTTCCATCCGCCCGTCCTCCTCCGCGATCCAGGTCGCCACATTCGAGCGGCTGACGAGTAGGCGCATATATCTCCGGCTAAAACGAAACGGCACATGGAAACAGACCTCCTCGATCGCATACAGCGAAGCGAAGTCCTGCGCGGTGTAAAGACGGTAGAGCACAGCACAACTTTAACGCACTGCAGAGGTGTCGTAGAGCCTACCCCACCGCGTAGCTGATCCGTTGCGTGCTGGCTGCTCCGCCACAACCCAAAGGGAATCATTCCAAGAACTAGGTCTCTGACCGGATGAAATGGTGCTATGAGGGGTGCTAGCGCGGGCTGGGAAGCCCGCGCTACAGCCGGTCAGGAGACCGGCGCTACATTCCATCCATTACCAAATCACACGGTCACAGAACTAGAAAGAAACAAGATTTCGATTGTGCTCCATCTGGGAGCGCAGTAATCCAAAGTTTCTCCTCCTTCCGCGCCAAACCCAGGTAACCGTTACCGTGCGCCCTTCATCTGACCTGCCCGTTGCAAGGCCAGGCGGGTAACGGAATCGCTCTGCTTCACCATTTCGTGAACCGAAAAGCCCTTTTCCGCCAGCGCGCCGGTGGGACACGCCTGGACGCATTTGCCGCAGCCGGTGCAGTTCTTCGCCTGTCCCCAGTTGTCCTTCAGATCGCTGACAATCCGGGAGTGGATGCCGCGCGACGCTACCTCCCACACATTCGCTCCTTCCAACTCGGCGCACACCCTCACGCAGCGCGTACACAGGATGCAGCGATTGTGGTCCAGGACGAAGCGATCGTGCGTCATATCCACGGGAAGGCGCGGATTGTTGTAGGAGTAGCGCACATGGGTGATGCCCAGCGATTGCGCCATCGACTGAAGTTCGCAATGGCCGTTCGACACGCACGCCGAGCAAATATGGTTGCGCTCCACCAGCAGCAGCTCGACAGCCATCTTCCGGTAAAGCAAAAGCTTGGCCGAGGAGGTCTTGATCGACATGCCCTCCTGGATGGGAGTGGTGCAGGCCGGCAGGAGGCGATCGGCGCCGGCAAGCTCCACCATGCACACGCGGCATGCTCCCACCGCGCTCAGTCCCTTCAGATAGCAGAGCGTCGGGATCTGTTTGCCGTTGGCGCGGGCCGCTTCAAGGATCGTTTGTCCCTCGGGAGCAGTGACCAACTCGCCATCAATTCGAAGGGAGATTGTTTTGTTCGGCAATGGGGCTCTCCTTTCCATTCAATTGGTCCATTCACTTGGTCCATTCAATTGGCGCTGACGGCGACTCTCAGGTCACAACGAAGGCACCGGCGGCATTCCTCAAGCGCCTCTTGCGAACTGAGACCGGCAACGACTTCTTCCTGGGATTGGACGCGGACCTTTGCGGGCACATCGTGCGCCGTGTGACGACGGCTGAGGCTGGGCTCACCCGGCGCCTGGCGGCTGTATGCGAACTCCGGAAAGAGCTTCTCCCACCGCTGTTCGCCCATCAGGCGTTCGTCGATCTTGCGCGCCGCCTGCTTGCCGCCGCCCATGGCGTTGGACACGTTGGATGCGCCGGTGATGACGTCTCCGCCCGCATAAAAACCGGGACGGCTGGTCTCGAGCGTGAAGCGATCCACCACGATGGTTCCTTCCTCTTTGAGCTCCAGGCCGGAGGCGCGGCAGAAGTCCAGATCGAAGGTCTCGCCCACGGCAAGGATCACGCTGTCGCATTCGAAGCGCTGCACTTCATCGGTAAGAATGGGGCGTTTCCTTCCAGACTTGTCGTACTCGCCGAGGCGCGTCTTGACGATTTCAATCGCCTTGACGTTTCCGTCTCCGCCGCCGAGGATGCGGTGGGGCGCGGCCAGAAAGACGAAGCGCACGCCCTCCTCTTCGGCCGCCTGAATCTCCTCATCGATGGCGGGCATGTCTTTGCGCTCGCGTCGATAAAGAATGGTGGCGCTTGAGCCCATGCGCAACACAGTCCGCGCGGAGTCGATGGCCGCGTTGCCGCCGCCGACGATGGTGACCCGCGAGCCGGGAAAGACCTGCTCCCGTTTAGCCACCGATTCGAGGAACGGCAGAGCGGTATAGACGCCTTTCAGCTCCGTTCCGGGAAGATGGAGCCATGATTCCTTCCATGTTCCGATGGACAGGAAGACGGCATCGAACCGGCTTGCCAACTCGTTCAACGGAAGATCGAATCCCACCCTGGTGTTGAACACCGTCTTGACGCCGATTCTCTCGATAAGATCGAGCTCACGCCGCAGCACGGATTTGGGCAGCCGATACTCGGGGATGGCAAAGCGGAGCATTCCTCCGGCCTCGCCGTGTTCCTCAAAGATGGTTACGTCGTGACCCAGCATGGCCAGATAGAAGGCAGCCGTCAGCCCCGTCGGGCCTGAGCCCGCGACGGCAATCTTGCGGCCCGTCGGCGGGAGCTTGCGCGCCGCGATCCGTTCGACCATCGGCTCAAAGCGATCCGATTGATAGATCGCATCGGCAATATAGCGGTGCACTTCGCGCATATTCACCGACTCATCGAACGACTGGCGGCGGCAGCGATTGTCGCAGGGATGCTGACAGATCCGGCCCGTCGAGGCAGGCAGCGGATTGTCGAGAATCACCGACTCGAAAGCATCGTCGATCCGGCCCTCCTGATAAAGCTCCAGGAAGCGCGGAATGTTCATCCGCAGCGGACAACTGTTTTCGCAGGGAGACAGCGCCAGTTCCTGGCAAACGCCGGCTCGGCAACGCCTGGCCACAATATGGTCTTCGTATTCCTCGCGGAAGTGGCGAATGGTGGTGAGTACGGGGTTCGGCGCCGTCTGACCCAGTCCGCAGAGCGAAGTTTCGCGAATCATCCGCACCAGTTCATCCAGAAGACCCAGGTGCTCCGGAGTTCCGTTGCCCTCGGTGATCGCATTCAGGATGCGCAGCGCCTTGTTCAGCCCCACCCGGCACGGCACGCATTTGCCGCAGGACTCGGAGTGGGTGAACTCAATGAAGTAGCGAGCCACATCGACCATGCAATTGTCTTCATCCATGACCACCATGCCGCCGGAACCCATGATGGAGCCAATCTGCGCCAGGCTCTCGTAGTCCACCGGGGTATCGAGCATCTCCACGGGAATGCAACCGCCGGAAGGTCCGCCGGTTTGCACAGCCTTCACGCGGCGTCCGGCCACGGCGCCTTCTCCAATGTCGTAGATAAAGCTCTTGAGCGGAGTGCCCAGCGGCATTTCCACCAGCCCGGTGTTCTGGATCTTGCCCACCAGGGAGAAGACCTTCGTACCAGGACTCTTCACGCTGCCGGTCTCGGCAAACCATGCCGGGCCGCGGCTCACGATGGGAGCAATGTTGCACCAGGTTTCAACGTTGTTGATGTTGGTCGGCTTGCCCCACATCCCTTTCTGTGCGGGAAACGGCGGGCGAGGACGCGGCCTGCCTGCAAAGCCCTCCAGCGACGCGATCAGGGCCGTTTCTTCTCCGCAAACAAAGGCCCCGGCGCCCTGCACCAGTTCGATATTGAAGTTGAATCCGCGGTCCAGGATGTTCTTGCCCAACAGTCCGTACTCCCGTGCCTGTTCGATGGCGCGGGTCAGGCGGCGGACCGCCAGGGGATACTCGGCGCGCACATAGACGATGCCTTCGGTTGCGCCGGTCACGTACGCGCCGACGATCATCCCCTCCAGCAGCGAATGAGGATCGCCTTCAATCTCGTTGCGATTCATATAGGCGCCGGGATCGCCCTCATCGGCATTGCAGATCATGTACTTTGTGTCCGCCTTGGCCTTGGCGAGGAAATCCCACTTGTTGCCGGTAAGGAAGCCGGCGCCCCCGCGTCCGCGCAGCCGGGATGCCTTGATCTGCTCGATCACGCTCTCGCCGCGTCCGTCGATCAGCACCTTATAGAGGGCCTGATATCCGCCCACAGCGATGTATTCCTCGATGTCTTCGGGATTGATCAGCCCGCAATTCCGCAGGACGATCTTCTTCTGACCCTTGAAAAAGGGGATCGCATTCCACGGCGCGATCTCGGGATAACCCTGGCCGTATTTCACGTACCCGGTGATGTGATCCCATTCCTCGATCTTGCAGTAGATCAGATCGGGTGGCATCACCCTGGTGGAAAGGCTTTCGAGAATGCGGGCCGCATCGTTGGTGCGCACGCGCCGCAGGATCACCAGCGGAACCCCCGGAAGGCGAACATTAACCAGAGGCTCCTGAAAGCAGGAACCGAAACAGCCCACGCCAACGAGCTGCACATCCTGCCCGCTGCGTTCAATCGCCTCATTCAAGGCATGGTAAACTTCTTCCGCTCCGTTGCCCCGGCCGCAGGTTCCCATGCCGACCGCCAGGCGTGGAATGGCCGGCAACAGCTTGGCAAGCCCGGATTCACGCACCGCGTTGAACGCACCAATATCCTGAATCCGCGGCATCATTTCCTCCCCTGCTTCAGAGCTTTCACTTCCCTCTGCAGCGTGCGTTCATTCACATGGCTCAGGATGTGGTGGTTCACTTCAACCACGGGCGCCAGCGCGCACTGGCCGAAGCAGGCAACCGTGCGAATGGTGAACTTGCGGTCGGGTGTGGTGAGCGCCAGCTTGTCGGCATCGTTGGTCTCGCTCAAATCCTGGCCGGTCAGGCCCAGGTCCAGGCAAAGCTTGGCCAGCAAATCTCGCGAACCTCGGGTGTGGCAGGCTGTCCCACGGCAGACGCAGATCACGTTGTCGCCTTGCGGATCGAGGTTGAACAGCGCAAAAAACGTTGCGGCGCTATACACCCTTGCCGGAGGCCATCCGGTCTCCTCCGCGATGTAACGCAAAGACTCCATCGAAAGGAATTTATGCGCATTGGCGGATTGAACCGCTTCAAGGATTCCCAGCAGCGCTCCGGGACGGCCCTCGTGCTCCGCAATGGTCTGGGCGATCAGTTGCCTTTCGTGAGCATCCAGAACTTCATCCGCGACACTCTGCATCATTCCTCCTCTTCAGGCACGGCGTCGCCGGCAGGTCGATGCGTTGACCGCTGGGCACAGGATTCCTGCTTTTGTTTGGGGATCGTGGGAGAATCGCCGACTGCATCCTCCGGAATGGCCGAATTGAGAGGGCGCGAACCAGACCTTCCTCGGTTTCTGGACACTATCTCAGGAGAGGAAAGAGGATGAAAAAGAGCGTGGTCGAGGGGGCCTCGCTTGGACGGCAAAAGTCCAGGCCGCGCTCGAGATTCAGCGCGATCCGCAGTGCATTACCCCCGTAAAATGTCCGAATGGAACTTTGAACCTCTCGACGATCGTCTGGATGTGCCTCAGATCACAACCGCCTGTGATTGCCGATTTCACCAAGGAATTGAAGGCGGCAATCCGGAGAGTGGCAGCTTGCCCGTCAAGGTTTCCACCTTGGCGTGCAACTTCACATTGACAGTTGCCGGTTGGCGGTCCGAGCTGGGGCTGGCCGTCAGATGGCTTCTAGCCTTTCAATATCCGATCGACGGTCTGGATGTCGACTAATCCGTTGCATCCGTAGATCGCCGGAAGCACTCGGTCCGCGGGGTAAGTTCGCCTCAGTTCAGCAACCTTCTCTGTGCCGGCGCGGTACGCCGGGAGATACATCCTGCCCAGCAGGGGATGCCGTCCCCAGGCGCCCGATAACTTGTCGGCGCGTTCTTCAGTGACCAGAAAATCATTTCGCAACGTGGCCGCCACTTGCGGTTGCGGTCTGCCTTCGCCCCAGGTCAGATAGGACGACTGGTTCTTGGCATCATCCTGCAACAGGGCCAGCAACACGCCGATCTGCATGTCTTCGTCCGGCAACTGGTCCACTTCGGTGACGCCATGCGCGATCAGAATCGCATTGTTGGCAATTCCCTCAAACAGGGTGGCGGCGCGCGTGTTCATGGTCAGAACCGTAGCCTCAAAGCCTGACTTCCCGCGGACGTACAAGTCCTGCAGGTAGGCAAAGGTGGTCACGTGCCCTGGCACAACCTCGTGGCTTACCAGTTGTTCAAACTCCGGGAACGTAATCTGCAGCGAAGCATTGATCTCGTAGTTCGCCTCGTATTGCGGAGTGCCGTCAGCGTTCCGCGCCCGCCCGATGTAGTTCATCGAACCGGAAAACCAGGCGTCCTTGATGGGGAGGAAGTCGATGTTCGCTCGGGGTACGCGCGCAAGTTCCGGGGGCAGGTACGGCAACAGGTTTTTCGCGCTCAGGTTATCAAAATGCGCGATCACAGCCGCGCCCAGACCGCGCACCGATGCCATTGGAATCACGCGATCCCGACGCCAGGCATCGACGGCCGCCAACAGCCCGTCTGGATTCGACGAATGATACCCGCCGCGGCCCAGCAAATCGACAACGCGGTCCCGCTTGGCTTCAGGCCTTGAAGGCTCAGGCTGCTTCCCCGTCGACGCCTCGACCGCGCGCGCGTACGGCACCGGATCACCTTTGCCGAGGACTTCCATGGCGAGGTCCCACATGGTATCGAGAGAAACCGCCAGTCCGGTCAGGTAAGATTGGCGCGTCCCCTCAATCTTTGCCGCCTCTTCACCAATCCCGGCGATCGCTTTGGGAAGGTTCACCTCACGCAGGTATTGTTCAACTGCCTCCCGATCTACGTTCTCGCCGGAGACGCCACCTGATTCCCGCAGGCGCGCGGCCGCCGGATGCGTGTAGGCAGCGGGTAGAGGCTCATCGGAAAACCAGGAATCGGCAATAAACCGCCCCGTGCCCGAGGGGCACATCACGTCACCGCCCCAGAGCGTATCGATCCCGAGCACAGCGTCAGCAACGAACATCCCTAATTGGTCCATCAGATCTCCTTCTCCCTCTTCACGGAACCGAACCAGACGTATACACAGAGGCCAACAAACATGAGTGCGGAAACGGATTGAGAGACGGGATCGTAAGAATAGAAGGGGGTCTTGATCAGATCCTCGCGATATGCGGGGAAGAGCCGCAAGGCCGCGCCCAGTACGCCTCCGAGCGCGCCGCCAGCCATCAGTCCCGATGCGATGATCACGCCTCTCTCGCGAATCCTGCTGCCCTGCCTGCCGCCAATCCTTTCTGAACGCTTGTTCAGGAAATGAGACAGGAATCCGCCGACCAAAGCCGGCGTGTTCAGTTCAAGCGGCAGATACATGCCCAGGGCAAAGATCAGAGAAGGCTGGCCGAGCATCTCCAGGATCAGCGCAACCATCGCTCCCACGCCAAACAAGAGATAGGCGACAGGCTGGTGGCTCATGAATCCCTCCACCAGCGCTTTCATGATCGATGCCTGCGGCGATGCCAGAACCGGCCGCAGATCTCCGGGCAGAGCTTCGCCAAACTGGAACGTGTGGGCCAGCATGACGATGGTCAATCCGACGGCAATCGCCGATGCGATCACGCCCAGGAACTTGACCTTCTCCTGCGCGGCCGGAGTGGAGCCTAGCCAATACCCAGCCTTGAGGTCGGTGATGGTTTGGCCCGAGACGGACAAGGCCGTGCATACCATGCCCGCGATCGCCATGACGAAGAACATGCCGGCGGTTCCCGACAGGCCGAATCGAAGCAATACGGCCGAGGAGATGATGATGGTCAGCATCGTCATTCCCGACACCGGATTACGCGCCGTGGTCGCAATCGCGTTCGCCGCCACCGAGGTGAAGAAAAACGAGAAAAGAAGTACCAGCGCCAGACCTACTGAAACCGAAGTCCAGGAAACCGGGAGTTGTCCAAGGAAGGCCGCCACTCCGATGGCGCCGATGACGACGCCCAGAAGAATCGCAATCATGGGCACATCGCGGTCGGTCCGCTCCGGCCGGGCAACCTCGCCGTGGCGGAACGTGCGGAACGCGATGCCAAACGATCCGGCGACAACCTTCAGCGATCGGATGATGCCGAAGATGCCGGCCGTAGCAATGGCGCCCACTCCGATGAACCGCGCATAATTCCGGTAGATATCGACGGCGGTCATCTGCGAAACGGGAATCGCGGCGGGGTACACGGAGCCGGCCACGTGGCTGCCGATGAACCAGATCAACGGGACCAGAACGAAATTGGAAAGAACGCCGCCGGCGCAAAGAATCATGGAACTGCGCAAACCCATCACATAGCCAAGACCCAGGATGAAGGCGATGGCGTCGAATCTGAATACCATCCGCGCTCGATCCGCGAGTGAATGCATCAAGGGCACGAACTGAAAATCCACATACTCTTTCCACACCTGAAATGTAGTGACAAACAGGTCATAGACGCCGGCGATGGCGGTTGCCTGCAGCAGCAGCTTGGCCTGCGAACCGCCTTTCTCTCCCGTGACCAGCACCTCGGTGATGGCGGTCGCCTCGGGATAAGGGAGCAGGCCGTGCATCTCGCGCACGAAGTACCGCCGCAGCGGAATCAGGAAGAGAACGCCGAGACATCCGCCTGCCAGACAGATGAAGATGGTCTGCACCGGGCGTGGATCGAGGTGGAGGATATACAGCGCGGGAAGGGTGAAAATGGCGCCGGCAACCACCCCGCCGGCCGCGCCGCCGATTCCCGTGATGATGACATTCTCAAGCAGACTCGAGCGGCGCTTGTAAACGCGGGCCAGTCCGATGGCAAGGATGGAGATGGGGATTGCCGCCTCCATGACTTGCCCGACCTTCAGCCCCGAGTACGCCGATGCAATGGTGAAAATCACGCAAAGCACCACGCCCCAAACGATCGATCGCAGCGTGAGTTCCGGCTCTTTCGCGTCCGCGGGCACAATGGGAGTGTAGGATTCCCCTGGTTGCAGCGGCTGGTAGGCGTTTTCCGGAAGTGACTTCGTTTCGATCTCGTTCATCGATGGGTAATCCCCCTGGCGGCGACGCTCCGAACCCAGCTATGCTAGCGCCTGGTCAGACTCCAACGCAAACCGGTCTCCGAGTTCATTCACGCGCTGAAATGAACCATGCATTACACCAGTGCCACGGAGTCAAATCAAGTGTGAAAGTCACCTAGCGGTTAGACCGCATGAATTGGTAATTCATCATGTACAAGCGCGGACGAGGACGTCCGCGCTACAGCCGGCCAGGAGGCCGGCGCTACATTCTGGCCATTACCAAATCATGCGGTCACAGTACTAGGCCAGTGACAGTCTAACTCTTGGAGGCCGCTGCTTTTCAGAAACAGGAGAGGGCTTGAAAAGGGTTGCAGCCTTCTGCTCCTGGCTGGCCCAGCGGGATGACTCGATCACGGGTTCCCGAAACGGTACCCAGAGAGCTGCCCCAGCGCCAAGGCAAGCCATTTAGTGCGGTGAAGGTCGCATTAAAAGGTAGGATGGTAATCGAACTCGAG
>Ga0224555_1001085_pt1 | contig 39870 bp, 30 predicted proteins | sample 714S23034metaG_FD_180687 | JGI IMG/M metagenome (GOLD analysis project Ga0224555, IMG submission 180687) | Peat soil microbial communities from Stordalen Mire, Sweden - 717 S2 30-34 | ecosystem: Environmental > Terrestrial > Soil > Wetlands > Peat | place: Sweden: Norrbotten County, Stordalen... | reverse complement strand
GCTCTGGATGCCCAATATCGCCGCGTACAACTCGTGATCCTGCATGGAAAATATTCTGCCAGACAAGCCCACTGCGCCGCCGGCTACCCACTACAAAGCCGGAATTCCCATAAAAACCATCTTGAAATAGATAGAAAGTCTGGATTGTTTAGTCCGAAGTCCAGCTTTTCTTGCGTCGATGAACGCCACCTGGGCCCAATCGCGATTCTTGTGTTAGATGCAGTAGCACCTTATCTTCTGCGCTATTTCTCACTTGTCCCGGAGACCCGGGTCCTGTTGGACAGGATTACCGACCTTTCGGATCGTCTCAGTAGAGTCGGCGCGGCCCATGAGCGATTGCTCAATGAACTTGGTCGAGAACAGTCAACCTAGTCCAGAATGGGGCGCTTAGCGAACTCGATGAATTCCAGCTCAGCAAGTTGGGGTCGCGATACTCCATGCGATAACTGAAAGACTTTGCGGTTTGAGCGATAGGGTGACGGCCGGTTTCTTGCTCGTCTTTGCCAGTGCCCGTGCTCGATCCGAACATTCGCTATCTGTACCGTTCAACAACAGCTCGATAGCTACCAGCGGGGTCTCGAATGATCGGATCGGTATGCTTGTCTTCTCATGTTTTTTGAGAAGAGCGGCAAACTTTCTCCGTTCTCTAAATGTGAGATCAAGCAAGGCCTCGGTTACCGCAGTAAAGCCAAGCGTATTCGCAGCCTCAATTCCGTCGATCAACACCTCCATTGGGCCAGGCACTTCCTGTTTCGGGCGCGAAGCGGCCTTTGATCTTTGGCCTTCGCGATAGAGGAAATAGTCATCCATGTCGGTCGTGTATGAGGTGAAAGTCAGGCGGTACGATTCAGGAGCCCGTTTGACATCGCTCGACCCCTGTTTGATGTAGATTCCCAGCCAATTGACCTCATCATTACCGAAGATGTTATTCATTCCGAACAGTGTGCGTCTCCACCGAAAATAGTGCCAGAACTGCGAGGGCCGTGGAAGTAACTCGGTAATGATTTTGAGATCAGGTAAGTAGAGTGTCCAAGAAATCGAATCGGGCGTGAGAAGGCCCGTCTGTTTTAAGGAACTCATGTCACTAGTAAACATCGCCAGGTTGTCTAACGTCAGCGCCATGGTCGCGACCTGAAGCGGAATACTCTTGTCGATTGCAACCTGCTGACCGTCTTTCGTGACGAAGGACGGTTGCGCGGTCGATTCTATGTATTTCTTTGCGCGGGCAGCCTGCCGGGATGGATCGCGCACCAACGCTTTCAGGTCCGATTCGAGACTCTTGATTGCGCCGCGCCGAGAAGCATCGGACACCGATCCAGCCTTCGCTTCCATCAGAAGGACGTAGCGATCGAAGAGAAACAGGCCATCGAGTTCGTACCGATTGCCCTCGTATGTATAGTAGAGTTCCTCATAATTCTGATTCCGCGGCATGACAGTCGAGAGGTATTCGATGGCTTTTTGAACTACCAGCTTGGCGCGATGTTCCTCGTAATTCTTCCAAGGAGCGCCAGATTCTGATTTCAGTCTCGCCTCAAAGTTGAGCTTGATCGACCAGCCCAGAAGATGAGGGGCAGCCAAGAAGTAAGAATCCGTGTTGTATCGAATGATCGGTCTCGTCTGAAGCGGATGGGTTGCATGCGGCCATGGATCGGCAGCCTCCGGCTGACCGAATTCGAGAGAGAAGGCGTCAAGAAACGCCTTTGCATTGGCTTCCGGGACCTCCGCATATTCGCTGATGTCCCTGGCGGTAATCGTCATTGTGGTTCCGATGGCGAAAAAGGCCCAATGCGAGAGAGCCGCTTCGACGATTTTGCGGCGATTTTTCCCATTCTCTTTCGCTGCCTGCAAAAAGATCTCAGGCAACTCTACATCGGAACCCGCTCCTTGGCGCACCTTCTTGATCTGTTCGAGTAATTTCACTTCTTCTTTCTTTGCCGCGCGCAAGCGATCAGTTATGCGTTGGTATACGAGCCCTCCAAGCCAGTCGATGCATTTCAAAACCTCTGCGATCTCCAGATTTTGGGAAGCCAGCCATGCAGAGACACGTTGAGAGCTGAATAGCGGTTCCAGAATCTCGATCCAGTGGTCGTGATAGGCGGGGGATCGAACGAAAACGTGATACATCAGAGAGTGGAACCGCATCTCCTGCGCCACGGAGGGAACGGAACTTTGTCCCTCGACAACATGCTCAGTCATGATTTGCCATTTGAAACAGTCGAATATTTCCTCCAGAAGCTGACGGGTTTTCTCAACGTCCTGAGGTTGCGGATATACTGGAAACTTGATGACGTAGTCTGGACCCTCAAGTTCCAGCAGGGCCAAATACTCGATTAAATGTGGGCGAAGTTCGGTGTCAAGCTCCTGGTACGAGTTCGGGTCCTCCAGAATATCCTGCGCGATTTGGTGGGCCAAGAGGTCCAGCGATGTGAAGCGGTGCAGCAGGTCCTTCAGCTCCTTACGAAGTTCGCCCGCTCGTTCGAGCAACTTGTGCCGGTTGTTGACGATGTTCGTAACGAGGGCGGCTTGCTGGGCCGCGGTTCGATCTGTCTGAATTGTCAGGAACCGGCCTCGCCGTTCCATCTTGAACAATGGCGATTCAAACACTTGGTCGGGCGGCTGCGCAGGGTCAAATGGGTCGGCGGATTTCATGATTTGTACACGTCGCTGGTGCGGGCTGTCCTCTAACCATTATCAGCCGAATGGCTGCGCTGGGTGATCTATATACTGCATTCTTCGTAGGCGAAGCCGACGGCGCCGATCTCGGCGAGGAAGGTGCGCTTGGGGTGCGCCACGCGCGCTAGGCATTCAGAGCAGTAGTGAGTGGCAACTGAAAAGGAGCCGTTCGAGCGGACCAGTTCTGCCTGGCCTCCCTCAATTGCTCTCGGCGCGTTTGGAAAGGAAGGCCCCAGTTCTGGGGCCTGCCCTTTGATCAAACTTGGTGTGGGGGGAAGGATTTGAACCTTCGCGGTGTGCTCTGGAAAGAAGTTCGACCTTTAAGGTGTTCCGCCTCCGTATAGAGAGAGTAATTAGCCCCCACAGCACCGCCCCCTCCCACCATACGCCGAACTTGCCGGTCAGCAGTTTCATGAGCACCTCCATCACTCCGTGGAACACGGCTTCAGCGAGGAGACCAATCACTCCCTCTAACAAGACGGAAACACCGGCGAGTACGAACTTCTCTTTTGCCCAGCCTGCAAGAAACTTGTGGACAGTATACCAACCGAGGCAGTGGCAAAATCCCGAGCTTCACCCCCGATTCTGGCGGGAGACTTAGAATGAGAGGAACGACTCTTCACACTGGGATTGCGTCCGGTCATGCATCGAGAGAATCACTATGTTCCGCGGCTGTACCTGAAGCATTTTGAAGCTGCGCCCGGCAAGATTCAAACTTATCGCCTCCTAGTCTCCCATCCCCATATTCCACTTTGGAAACTGCGCAGCGTCGGCGCCATCGGCTACCACTCCCATCTCTACACCCGTGTGATTCAGGGCGCGGAGAGTGATGAGATCGAGAACTGGTTTAACCATGAGTTCGAAACGCCCGCCGAGGAGCCCATTCGGAAGGTCGTCGAAGACCGCGCATTGAGCGCATCGGACTGGCGCGCGCTGATCCGGTTCGTGGCTGCGCAGGATGTTCGGACCCCTGCACGCCTCATTCAATCGATGAAGCGATCCGTGGAGGAGTCGCCGCAGCAATTGGAACAAGTCCTCGCCCATGCGAAAGAGGCCATGAGAAAAGCCAAAGAAACCGGTCAACCTCTTCCCAAACATTCGACGCCGAACAGCGAATATATGCCGCTGCGCGTGACTACCGAAGTCGATGAAGACAAAAAGGCGGGCCGGCTGAAAGTCGAGCTGCTAGTCGGCCGCGGTTCCTGGCACTTCGAGATCAAACACCTCTTGGACAAGACCTTGAACGTGCTTCTCACCCACAGCTGGGGAATTCTCAAACCTCCCGACGACTTGCTTTGGTTTACTAGCGACGATCCCGTGGTCAAGCTGAACTATTACAACGAATCCAAGTACGATTTTGGTGGTGGCTGGGGCAATCCCGGCTCCGAGATCATGCTGCCGTTGAGCCCGCGCCATCTTCTCTTTACGCACATAGGAGCCCCGGCATCCCCAAACGGGACAATCCTCCCGCGCCGCAAAGCCAAGTTCATTCGGCGCTTCATCGCCGAACACGCGCATCGGATGATTTTCGCTTCCACCGAAGATCCGCAGGTCCGCAAGCTGAGGCCACGAATGGTCAACCTTGAGCAAGTGCGCTTCGAGTCCGAACAGTGGGCGAACTGGCATCGCGGTCAGAGCGAAGCGGAGCGCGAGTTCGCCGGGAAGGCCGCGTCGCCCCCCTTGACCCTGGAATCCCCGATTCAGCGATAGATGAGTAGTGACTTTGTCCCGCGCTCCGTTCCTTAGGACTACCGGTGCCCCTTCTTTGTGGTCGGCTTGGCCGTGTGAGCGACGTTGCCAGACAGCGACTTCAATTCGTTGGCCAGGGTGGCGCATTGAGACTTGAGGGCGTCGATTTGGGTCTGCTGCTGGGTGACCGCTGCGTTGAGTCTCTGGATCTGGTCAGCATTCGGGTTGTCCGGCTTGGTCCGGCCGCAGAACACGGATGCGAGGAGCAGAAACATGCCGAGCAAACAGGCGATGGCCTGCTTGTTGAAGGAATCGCCGTCGGGTTTGAGTGACCAGGTACCGTCCAAGCCGCCCGCGGCGATGGCGGCGATGCCTTTTCCCCCGAACACAATGCTGACGACGCTGGCGACGATCCCCACGATCATACATACCAGGAACCAGCCGAGATGATCGCGCTTGTCGAGAACAAAGGTGGCAATCGCGGCCTGCGCTGCAATGACTCCCAGCGAAGCAGTCATGACATAGCTGCTTAACGACGCATAGATCGTCGCTGCGTTTCTCTGGTCATCGAGTGTGCCGGGCATAACGCCTCTCCCTTCTATCGTTCGCCCCAGATGCGATAGCTGTTCAATTTCAGCTGCGTCCAGTTGGCGGCCAGTGCCTCCACGACTGAGTGACCGGAGATCTCGCGGTCCGGCGGCCGAACCTGCGCGAGCGACCGCTGGCGTTCGTTGTGCCGGCGCGCTGCATCGGAGATCAGCAAATTAACATCGGTGCGGAGAAACGAGTCTAACTCCTCCGACGGGCCAGCAAAGGGCGGCGTCCCGGTGCGGATTTGAACGGGACGAACCACCATTTCGCTCAAGTTTAGGAGGAGGAAGTAGCGCGCGTCCGAGCGTAGCTTCAATCTCTGTGTGACCGCAAGCTCCCGGTCGGCTTCGTCGATGGTTTGCCGGACGGCCCTCACCGGTTCGTCCGAAGCAAAGTTCGCCGCCTCAAAGATGCGGGCCCGGTTCGGGTATTCGCGATCGGACTGCGCGTTATAAAGGTCATCAAAGATGTGTTCGTAGACAGGGTCCATTCAACACTTTCCTCCAACCTTGCTGCGCGGGAAGTATAGCAGGGCAACCGCTTCGTCCATTACTTGCGTGGGCTTTGGAAAGCCTCTGACTGCGATCACACTCTCGGGAAGTAATCGTGAAATGGATGCAGAGCACGCGATGAGAATGGTCGGCCAGCGGAGCGGCGAAAGTGGCCGCGGGAAAGGCGTTGCAGGATTGATTCTACAGTGAATCGTCGCTTCGATTACTATTCGGTACGCGGGTACATGTGCTTCTCGTTGGCCGCGATCACGGATGGTTCGCGTCCTGCTCGGGATCAGAGATGCGTTTCACCACTTCGTTCATGGTGTAATGGACGAATTCCTTTCCGAGCTCGGTCAGTACGTAGGGCTTACTGTCCTCGAAGGTGGATTCCATGGTGGTAGTAGCGTGCCCCGGAGCTCTGCGTTGCGGCCGCTTGCGCATGAATTGCCCCGCCGCATTGGTTTCCCGGGGTTGGCGGATGACGCCTCCGGTGTTCAATTCCCGAATGAGATAGCGGAATAGATCGGCTTGCGAAGAATCTTCGCGCGGTGTATTTTCCCCATATAAGGAAACCCAGATGTCGTAGCGCGTCGATTCAGGATTCTTGTACACCTCTTTCATCACCGCAAAATGGACTTCGTTATACATGCGAATCCAATCGAGGAAGATGCGAACGATGTCGTCGGAACAGAGTTTCGTCCCTGCAGCATTGGTCAACACGTTAGCTAGAAGCCTGCGCTTCTCTTCTGTGTCCGATTCATCCCAGATACGAAAAGCCTTACGGACCAGAGCGAGGTAATCTTCACTCTGAATGCGTTCTTCGATTTCGCTCCCCAGATCTGCCAATCGGTTGCCTATCTTCTGCAGCGTTTTCGCCAACGCCCCGATCTTCCGCTGGTGCTCTTCGAGCCACTGCGTTTGAAGACGATTCAGACTTAGATTCCCTTCATCGGTGCGAAAACCCTCCGCAGCGCTCAGGACACCACCGACCCAAGGGATCGAGCTCAGCGCGGCGAGAAAGAATTTCTCGAGAATGCGGCTGCGCCGCGAGGGCTCGGTCTTGTCGATCTCGGCGCGCAGCGTCTCAATGATCGCGTCTTCGGAATTTGAACCGTTCGCCTGTTGATCTTCCATCGAATCTCCTGGTCCTTCCAACCTATTTCTCAGACAACGACGTTCAGAGTGCCATTCACATGCGTGGGCAGGTTCGAGGCGTGAATCGCATACTTGATGGCAAAACTTCGCGCGCCCGCCGCCGGATCGAAGGTGATATACATCACGTCCAGGGCGACCTCGATCCCGTGCTTGGCCCGTTCGACGTGCACCTTGACGTCATAGCTGTTGGTCCGCTTGATCTTGGGCCCGCTGACATTGGACGGGCCGGCCGGCATCCTCACGGGACCCAAGTCGGGAAGATACGCGTAGCGATCCAGACCCAAGGCGGCCATGGGGATGCCGACCCTGGCTTGCTCCAGGATGGACTTCGGTTTAGCGGGAGCCTTGGGAGCTTCCGGTTCTTTGTTGTACTCGTGTTCTTCGAAGAGCTCAAAACCGTCGGGAAAATGCATGAAGATGTCGACGTCGTCGGCCGGCTTCGACCCCTCATTGAAGAGGACGAGGTTGATGGCGGCAGTCTGGCTTTCCCAGGCGTAGAAGTGAGCGAGTTTATTGAGGTATTTCTCGTAACCGGTGAAGAAGCTATCCAGACCTTCGTTGTATTTCTTGATCGATTCCGGATCGACCGCCCCAAGCTGGGAAGCCCCGCTCAACAGGGCATACAGCATAGTCTGCGTTCCCTCCGAAGGCGGCGTCGTCTTGGCGCTCGCGCTCATCTTCGGATGCTGGTTTCTCAGCTCCGCCATGCGGGTGGCGATGTCGGCATCGGACAAGATTTCCGCGCGCTGAAAGCGAAGAGCAAGGTGATCGCTCGCGCCTGGAAATGCAAGCCTCAATTTCGGGCGCGCATTTTCAAGCTCCCGTACCTGCGCTTCGAGTTCCTTGATTCTCTTTTCGCTGAGAAGAGCGTCTTCGGGCAACAAGGCGGTGTCCGGCAAAGCGGCGGCAGAAAACCCGTGTGCCTTGGCCTTGAGCTTGAGCCCGGTGTCTCTGGTTAGAAGGACAACCGAACTCGTCGACACCTCGCCCTGGAGTTCAATCAGGGCTGCGATGAGATGATCGTCTGCGATCTCCCGCACCAGATGGTGGGCTGCGAAGTCGATTCTGGCGTCGTGGATGGTGAACCGTATTTCGACGGCATTCGAAAGAACGACTGGGGACGGTGAATCCGCCCACGCGTCCAGCCTGCGCAAGGCAGCTGAAGCGCGATCGCGCAGTTTTGCGGTCCGCGGTGCGTCTTTGTGCTTGTTCAGCTCCCGGATAACGGGAGGGCAGACGAAAAGCACCACCTGCTTGCCCGGAAATACGTCACTCCAATCGATCTGCTCAAGGCTCAGGTAATGGAGAAACGTATTGGTATCCAAAATCGCGAACACCGCTTCCATACCATTCAGGATAAGGTTTGGGCAACGCCGGTGACAATCCCGCCTGTCAGCGAGTGTGTGGTTGCGCGGACTCTTTCCGTGTTGGAGAGGCGCGCGCCTGTCTTCACCTGCCAGCCGTGCGATGGCTCTCGTGCGCGCGGCTGGGCTAGAATTCTCGCAAGGGCACACGTGGATACGGGGAGTAAGAGCGCCGCGCCGGAGGTCGAAACCCGTTGGGTCTTCATCTCCACCAATCGCGAGATCCAGCTGGCAGCCACGGTGGCCAGCTATTTCCCAGACTCAACCCAATACGTCTGTTTCTTCGAATTTCCGGATGTTGAATACCCGTATACCGGGGCCTCGGATTTTGGAACCGATGGCTATATCTCGCGCATCAATGGGGACCGTGCCGCGATCAATATCGGGAACGCACTGGCCAAGATTCAGCCCGAACAGATCGTCCTCCTTCGACTGACGGAGATCGAAAAAGCGTATCTCACGGCGCATCTCCCGAAATCGATCATGATCGAACTCGATTCTCCCGCCCAGCTCCAGAAACGACTGGAGATCGCACCTTCCTTTACGGGAGAAGTCCGCGCGAAGCCCGAGGAGGTGACCCGCGGGCTCCTGCAGGCCCGGTTTGAGCGCAAAAAGCTGGTCGTCGATGACCTGGCCGACGCGTTGCCGCCTTCCCGCTTCGCCGGCAACTCCGGCCTCATCGCCATCGAAGAAGATGGAGACCTGCACGACCTGGCTGCGATCAACTTCGCGTATTCCTGTGGACTAGACGTGGCGCTGCTCCCGCCCACGGACAAGAAGGGCCTGTTTCCTCTGGCGCGCGATCTCAATGAATGGAGCCGGGACCGATCCCATCACGCCTATCAGTCCTGGAAACGCTGGGCACGGGCAGCATTGCGGGACATCGATTTCACCCGCTATGAGTTCGCGACGTTTTTCACGACCGGCCTGCCCTATGGCCTGTTTCTCTCGAACTCCATCCCTTGCTCCCACGTGATCAAGTATCTGGATGCCGGTGTGCAAATTCTGAACGCCATCGCGCTGGAGGGCGACTCCTATCGCTTTGGAAACGCCGTTTTGTTCTCTCCGCAGTTATTCGCCTCCGAGGAGATCAACGACATTCGATCTTCCTGCCAGACCGCGGGACTTCGGATCAAAGAACTGCTGGGAGCCGAGGCCACGGTCGAGAACCTAGCGAACTTCGGCGGATACTATCCCTACGATTTGCTTCATATCTGCTCGCACGGTGGCGAGACGGACGGCTATTTCTCGCAACTGAAGTTTCAGGACAGGCAAGGCGCGGAGCACCTGGCGGAATACTACGAGGTGGTTGGATTTGGGCCGGTCAGGGGAGATCGAGTGATGGTCCATCAGAAAATCATCTTCAATCGAATGGATGGTCACCGCTGGATGTCGGAGCCGCTGAACACGTTCCCCAAATATGTCTTCGAAGACTTGATGAAAGCCATCAAGGCCGAGAATCGTGACGCCGTAGTTCGTGCACCGCACCGCTCCCCGATTGCCTTGTCCTGCCATATCGAGTGCCACCGAAGTATCCATCAGGGTCATTTCGGCCAGCTTGCGGGGTTCGGAAATCCCATCGTGTTCAGCAACACCTGCTCGTCCTCCCATGAGCTGGCGGTGAACTTTTTGAGCGCCGGAGCACGCGGCTACATCGGGACTCTTTGGAAGGTCGGGAACGAGGAGGCCAAGCAGGCAGCAATTTCGTTTTATCGTAGCCTCTTCGAGCAGCACAATGTTCTCGTCGCTTTTCACGCCATGCTCCAAACGATTGAAACCACTAAGTATGCGAACGTCTACGTGTACTGGGGGTTCCACTTCAGCACCTTGAAGGGGCAGGCGGAAGCGAACGAATTTGCGATCCTCGAAGCCCTGATGTTTCTCTGGCATCTTTGGCTCGAAAAAGTTGCGACAACCAGAGACGAAGTGGTCAAAAGACTGTCAGTGCCGGTCCTACGCTTCCTGGCGCACGAGATCCTCGCCGAGATCGAGAGCAAAGGGATAAAACTACCCGAGGACTTCGACCAAGGAGCCGTCTCCGATCTCGAACGCAGTTTGCCTCACCCTCGGGAGAGAGCGCCGCTTCTCGAATCCAGCGAGATCGATCTACTTTAGGTCCTTAGTGGTTATGGCCGACTCTATGAGGCGTCCGCGTCCAAGTGCATTATGGCGATGAGACCGCTTTTCTCGGCTTTCGATAGCCGAAGGGGCCGGCGACCCGCAATGCGCCGGAATGCGGCGGCCGATGGCTTTGGCCAGCGGGCGGCGCGATGGGTTTGGCCGGGATGAAGCTCGTGTCTTCAGTGACCTCGCGTGGCCTGTGCGTACGGAAGGCAGGGCGGCGGTGCCTCCGATATCGTGCGCGATGGGTTTGGTCGGCTTTGGGGTGCAAGTGAACGGCGCGGGCGCCTTAGTCACAGTTCCTTCGTGTTGCGGCGAGCTATCATGGGGTCGGGATGATGGATGCCATCAAAGAGAAACTGCGCCGCGCATTTGCGGATGTCTTGGACACCGAGATGCAGGTGGTCTACGTCCTGGTCGAGATCAGGAAGTATCTGGAACACAATGCCGAGCTTCGCAAACGACATCCGGCGCTCAATTTCTACTGCTGCTGGGCGGTCCACTCCGAGGCCGCCGGCCACGGAGCCGACCGCATTCTGGAGCGCTTTGACCGGCTCCGCCCGCTGATGAAATCCGGATTGACTGCCGACCAAAAAGCCGAGATCTTCCGCACCCTTACCTTGGGGAAACTGAAGGAAGAACTGATCGACTTCCTCGACGCCCTGGGCATCGCCTCTTCGATCAAGGGCTCTTCGGCCGACTGGCTCAAGTTCCTCAAGGCTTACGCCGCGATCACCGAAGACTGCCCCTTCGTCCTGTCGAGCAATTCCGCCGTAAAACTCCGGCATATCGACAGCATCCAGGTCGAAACCGTACGTCTCCCGTTCGACGCTGCGCCCGAAATCATTTTTGCGACGGTTTGGGTCTTGCGAAAAGGAACGAAGATTCTAGCCGAGTACCATACCACCTTTACCGACAACTCCGTCGCGATCCCAGTGGAGGGCGGTCAGTAGTGGAGTTCGGCTCGCCTCGCCAGGGACACGGCCTCTCCCGGGCCCGGAATTGTCCTGCGGGAAGACCTTTTCCCTCACACTTCTCCCCCGTCCTTCCCTTGGGCTGCGCGTATCTGCGTTAACGTGCACCGCTCGACGAAGTAGATCATCAAGTGCGAACATATTTCTTCAGCCATGCGACTCAGAATTGAACTTATTGTCGGGGTAGGCATCGTACTGATTGCCACGATTCTGATTGGTCTGGATGCGCTCCACTATTTCGACCTGGTCGATAAGTACCTGCCGCCATCCGTGGTGGCGTGGATAAACCCAGAGCACAATCTTGTTCTGCTTTTGGTGGGGTGGCTCCTAGCTGCTGCCGCATGGGCGGAGTGTCGACATGCTCTCCGCAATATTCCATCGGCAGCCGTCGACGCCAAGCCGCCCGCACAGATCACGAAATATGAAATCGGGTTTCGTTATCTTCCTGCAAGCCCCTTGGACAATGGTTGGGTCTGGGCTTATCGCAACAAAAAGACTAGCGCCGGTGTGACGTTCAGCGCTCCACCGAGTGAGTCTCCGGGAGCCGAGGGGCTCGCGATGGTGGTTCCCTATGAGCATGCCATCGACCACGTCCTTCCTCCCGCTGCGAGGACATCGGACGAGTTGGAATTATCGGTAAAATACGGAGACGATGCCATGTTCTATGTACTTGTCAACGTGACGTCGCGTGACGGCTCCCAGCATGAATCGCATTGGCTGAATATCCGGCCCGGCGCCTCTTCGCCCACACGCGATTCTTCCTATTCCAAGGAGTACATTGTTCCTGTCGCGCCACAATTACTAGGGGACGGCTGGATGAGAATGCGTCTCCGTTTGCCCGCACTGGTGAATGCCTGCTCCGGTGAGGGTGGCTGGATCTTCGATTCGGCTGAACGGATTCGCCTGCGCGGTTGTATCAGCATTTCTTCAATCAACTTTTACGCGAGGCCGGCGGTCTAAGTTGGGGCTCTGGTTATCGCCGCGGGCAGGCGGCCTATTTGGGTTGATTAGCTGTTCAGCAAACTCATTTAAAAGCGGCAGAGCACTGATGGCTCACAGGTGGGCACCTGCTAAAGGTGGTCGTGCGCTTCTGGCGCGACTTCTTCCGGATATACCTGCCGGTTCCCGAAATCCCGCCTAGTGCCACCACGCCGACTACCTCAGAAAGCGTACTCATCAGATTTGGCCGGCTGCTGATCTGGCATCACTCACCCGTGAGCCCCGCAAATGCGAGGGCGGTGCTGCTGTGATTTGAGCCGTGTCCGGAAGGTGCGCTTGGACAAGTGAAGCGCTCATAAATTCGTGACCCCGGATAATGACCCGTCAGCAGGTGCCAGCATTTTGGGCCTTTGAGCCGGAGTATCACTTTTTTTCGAGGCCCGTTTTGCAGCAACTTGTCCACTGTCCGACATGGCGACTATGCGTCAAGGTGGATCGCGGAACACTGCCCGTTTATCGGGACCGATCGGAATTCCCGCGATAGAGCTCGGGAGTGTTGCTGCATGTGGCCAGCGGGCAGAAGCAAAAGGCTACCAAGGGTGGCCCTTTTGATTCCTACGAGGGCAGACCGTAATACTGTTTTAAATATTCGACGAGCAGGCTCTTTCCGACTTCTACTCCGACCTTCACACCGCCGCTAAGTACCTTAGGAGCGGTCTTCTGAATCCAATCCTTTACTTTTACGCCCATTGTTTTTCCGTCGGATTGGTTCGCAGCCGAAAGTTCGGCCAGCTCGGGTTCTGATATACCTGCGCCTTGAAGCACTTTCGACAAATGTTCCCAATCACCAGCGATGATATTTTGCTGAACGTTTGTTGCGGTCATCGTTGATTGTCCAGCCGAAAGAAAAACATTTCCACCGTAGATGTTGTTCACGATGGTCTGGTCAACCCTCTTCGATTCCTCCGGCGTAATCTTGTTTAGGTCTTCATCCCGTTCTCCAACATCTGACTGGATTTCCAGAGCCATATTGAGGACGCGAGTGCGAACCGTGTCAAGGATTCCAGCTAGGACGCTCTTGGGAACGCTTTGGTAGGCTGAATGGAGTTGCCAGCCGCTCATAAGGATCTCTTGATAGTGAGCAACGAGGTTGGCATTCCACGGGAACTTGAGACCAAAACTTGAATCGGGTTTTATGGAATCTTCGATGGAACTCACTGGCTGAGCTATATAAATAACTTCCGCAAAGACCCGATGTTCCTTTTTCAATGCACCTGAGGGTATTCCCTGTTGCGTTTGCGCCCATCCAGGGCCAATAAACAACCCTGTCGCTGCCGCTGGAATGACCCGATACTTGGGCAGACTTTCTTTGGTGTCGTAGCCGTTGAGTTCCTCGTTCGCCCATATTTTCAATCTGTCATTCTTCAACTGATGGGCGAGTATGATACACCTTCGCAGCAGCGTCGTAATCGGCTGCTTGTCATCTGCCGCTAAATCGACGAGGTCTTTGAGGAGCATTGAGGAAGCGCACCTTTCAGCCAAAGCTTGACAGCGATTAGGCTCGACTCCCCAAGGCCTGCTTGTAGACATTCCGGTTTTGATTGTGTTTGAAAAAGGTCTCCAACAGGCTATTGAGTTCGGAGGGATCGGGATTGAGCCTCTGCGTTTCCCATACTTCTTGCTCAAATTCCCAGTCGCCCTTAACCTGCCACATTGTAATTAGCCCAAGGTGAAATCGTTCCAATTCCGACATGAATCTCGGGGGAAATTCGAATTCTTCATCTGGCACCTCAGCGACGAGAAAGGAATAGTGTGCCCAGCGGGAATGTGCGGCCGCTTCATAGACGGATCGAATATCTTGCGCATCGGAGAATTTCTTTACTTCGAAGGTTGTGATGTCAAGAATTGGCTGAGCGAGGTATTCGTAATTGTTTACTTGAACAAGTGTTAGATCCGGCCTTGTCCATTTTCCGTCAGCCTTCCTGCGTCCTTTCGGCGTAGCAGTAATTCTGGCCTCGAAGAAGTCGCCGGGCTCTTTATCTTTACCCCAGATCTCTTCCACCCAACTACGCAATGGTTCGTAAAGCTCGAACTCCTTTTGCACAAGGTGCTTTGGCTTAGCGGAGTGGCCCGCGCGGCCGTCGCCGCCTGTAATCACACGAGCGACGCTGCCACCTCGCCCCTTCCCACGTGCGAGAAGACCCTTCGCAATCATGCCATCTCTCACTCGCCAATACCGGTCTCCTAACCTTGACCTGCGTATCAAGCTCGTGTTCCCGATGAAATCTCCGTCGGGGGGAACAAGATCGAGTAGTCGACGCTCGGCTGCCGAAAGATTAGGCGGTCGTTTATTCACGGATTCAGCCTCCTAATATTGGAAGGGCTTGTTTTCGATAGTATAAGCTGCATGATTCCGTTGAATGCTAAGTCGCCGAGTCGCTCGCGCACGTTCAGGAGAGGTCCTCGGAGGTCGGCGAGTGTTTGCAATTCCTGTTCACTTGGCCGTAAAACGGGCTAGCATGACAAGTGCGTTTGGTTGTCCATTAATAGTCCAAGTCACTCTTTGACCTCGGATTCCCTGCGCAGAACACGAATCGGTAATCGGATGCGGGCAAGAGATCCACTTCCCGGCTTGCTGATCCGGCATCAGCCGTGTCGGGCGATGTCCCAGCCGTTTTCTGGGGCTCAAGATGGGCAGGTGCCCCAAAAGTGCGCCGAGCAAGTTGAGAGCGCCTCTAGCGCGAGTGCAAATAGCGACCCCAAGCTGGGGTACTGTAGTCGCCCACCGCTTAACTCATCGCGATCAGAAACGTGATTGCTTCAATCGCTTTCTGGACCCGGGAGAGGTTGTTCGGCACATCGACCAATAGCTCTCTCAATCGGTCGGCCGCATCAAGGAGTGAAGGCGCGTCTGCAATCGGGACATGCCGACCGGCAAGCGTATCGATCGCAATCCTCCAAAAGTCTTGAGTGGCGATGATTGCCGCACTGTCGCCTGAAAAAGGACTTTCATCCACGTCCGTGCGCGAGTAAATGCTAAATGTTCTTTCCAGGCGGCCAAGAGCGATACGACGAACCTTCGCTGCCATTCTTGTCGGCATTTTCATTTTTCGTACTCTCCAATTTCGGGTCATCATCTGCTGTCGATCCGAGGTCGCTGCTGTCGCTCGTACCCAAGCGCAGAGAAAAGACCATGCGGAGACGCTCAGGCGGATGAGCGCGGCATGCGACACTCCACCTAATACTCGGAATTTCTTCAATTCACCCAGGTGCGATTTGCGCACACGTGCCATTCGGCCTCAAGGCGACCCTTTCGATCGATTTCAAGGATCGTGTCTTCTGTCGCATCTCGCAGTGCATGGAACAGTCCGCGAAAATTCTCGATCGACTCAGCGATTTGTGGTCGCAGCAGGTATCCTTCGTCCAATCGCTCCGCGGCCTTACCACTGTCCCGTTCGGTCGCACTCGCGACATTTGATTCAACGCTTGCCGGGAGAACCGAATTTGGCATAATCAATGCAAACGCTGTTCTCGAGCGTAGCCTCGGGTCTTTGTCCGTGCGGATGCGATCAGCCTTCACGCGTCCGTTCCTTAGCCGAGTTAGAAGGAAGAACCTCTGTTCAGCTCCATCGTGATGCTCAGGCAATTTTGCCATCGAGTGTGTCGGTCCTTTCCGGTTATTCCACAATTGGTCGAGAACATGAATTTGCGGCTCTCTTCAACCGCCCAGATTTATCCGAATTTGATCCATTTCTTTGGGTCGAAACGCGGCTCGAAGTCCAGATCGCCTTCGGGAACGTCCCACGTGATGTTTTCTGGCCAGTCCCGTTTCCTGAGATCCGGCGGGATCTGTTCCAGATTTCCGCCCTTTGCGCGGTGATCCCCAATTCCATAGACTCCGAGGTTGATCGCTAGTTTTGTGCCCAGCTGCTTGAAGTGAAGTTTGCACCCCGCACGCTTGCTCGATGAAAACAAATACTGAGCATCCTCGAGCGACATGAGCCGTGATTCCTTCTTCGAGCCGGACTCGCCGCCGATCACACTCCACGCGATTCCGCTATCGCCAAGCAGGCCGGCAAGATTCGGGCACGCCGCCTCGAGCGCCATCTCCGGATCTGAGATCCAAGGCTCAAAGGACACCCATTTGATCCGTGCCTGTGTATCCCCGAGCGCCGCAATCTTGTTCAGTTCACCCTTCCCTTGCGTGCAGACCGACACACCCATCCACACGTTCTGCGGCCATTCGCCAAACTCCTTGATCAATGCGGCATTCAATTCCTTGAGCCGGCTGGCACGCTTCGTGAGAACCTGGAATTGCAACCAGGGAACACGACGAAAGACCCGAAAATGCTCGAGCACAACATCCATGGGAACTGCCTCGTGCAACAGGTCCGAGAACTCGTCCACGAAAACGAAGTTACCGAAGGCTTTATTCCCCTCGAGCGCGTACAGCTTTGCGGGGTCGAACAGAATTCGGCCTGTGAAGCGCAGGTGTTCCTCTTCAGCCTCGGCGCCGCTCTGCACGGCTGGCTTTCGAACCTTCTCGACCAGGCCGCTATAGCGGTTATCGCTGTTCGTGACGCTGCACTTTGAGAAGCGATATATCCGCATTCGCGCATAGCATTGGTCGCAACCCAGAGAACACTCCTTGCAACCCACAAGACTGTTCATCGCCTGGTTTGTCCACGAAATACCAATATTGCCTTTTGCCACGCAGTCCTCCTGCCTCTTCGTTACACAAATCTCCCGTGTCGGGAGCATTTCTGTTGTCGGCCAGCCGTTGCTTTATGTCGGCAAGGAGGTTTCGTTTTTCGATTCGCGCACCGCGTGTCGGGCTTGATTACCGGCATCAACGATGTTTCCGATCAGGACCGGGGCAATACAAAAACAGAACGCCTGACTCTTATATCGGCAAAGCAAGGGCATTTCCTTAGAGGGCTTTAAAGGAATAGCCACGCTATTGATGCTTATCGTTGGGGATTTTCAGCCGAGCGTCAGGAGAAGCTTGACCGGCCGGTTTTGTCCATCGAGGTGTGTGTCAAGGTTGACTTGTCACGAGAGCGGTCGAAAACGCTCGGCTCACACTTGCAGGGAACTGATTCAAATACGGCAAATTGACTATAGATATTCATGCTTCCTCGGAGACGAACTCGCTTATTAAGGAAAGCCCGAAGTCGCGTCCTGGAAGGATTTGAAGCTCAGTCCCTTACCCCCGGGGAATGATTACAGGAACGCACGGCCGTTGCTGGCAGAAGCGGAGAAATCCGAGACGTTAACGAGTAGACTCTCGACTCCAAAGAATGCCCCAAGCCGCCTATAGCGATTCGCTCGCGAAGCGATCGCTAATCTTGCAAGCTGCCAGCACAGTAGACCCCATTGACGAACACAAGTACGGCAAGGGCCACTTCGGAGAGGCGAACATATGGGGCAAAGGTCATGACAAGTTCGAGGCAAATCATCGCCCCAACAGCCTCGATCCTGCTGCGGTAGGCCGCCAGAAACCACTTGTAGACTTTCAGAGCACTACATACTTGGCCGCCGAGGACCACGACCCACATGAGGCCGTCTAACATGCCCAGATAGGTAAAGCTGAGTACGTGGTATAAGGGCAACACCCGATGTGCAACGCAGAAAGTGATTGCGGGGATACTTCCTCCTGTCAGCATTCCGAGACAAGCAGCGATGCGGCCACCAGGTTTGAACATCCGTATCACCTGTTGGACAGTTGTAAGCCGCTTGGCTTTCTTAACGGAAATGCCGGCAGTTCCCGTGGAGTGGTTTGTCGGCGGTATTTGCAAATTCAAGATGCTTGACATGATGTTCTCCTTTGAGCGCCAGATGAAACTTCCAATTCCGAGTTACTGACTTCCAATCCAGGCTTCTTGCGTAGTCGTGGTTCCCAGAAGGTCGTCAAATTGGACCGCTGTGCCGCACCGATCAGTCAATTTCGGGCAGAGTCGGAAACGACGGATCGAGCCCGGCACCGTAAGAACTAACGAGAGCTATTACTTCTTATCCATTCCGCTGCGGCGAAGCCATTCGGCAGTGCCGTGCGGGTCCAGCCGGATTGTGCCTCCGAAGCGAATCACAACGTCGGTTCCCATTCGACCTTGACGCGCACGGTTATAGAGATTTGTCGAGGAGCAGTCCAGCCACTTCGCTAGATCAGTGACCTTAAGCGCGTGATCCATCGAATCGATCCAGTCAGCAATCGACATCCCCGGCGGCCTAGTGGAGGCTGACATTGTCGCCTCCACAATGGGCCTCGCCGCCGATGATGAGAAGATCGTCTGCGTGTGGACTCCTCGGAATAGCATCTCGTCCCAGAATTTTGGCGTGCAGGGCCACGGCTGCGGATCCAATGCCCTGCCCCGCGCCATTCCAGACTGGAACGCAATCGATCATAGTCACCATCAGACCAGTGAGGTGACGACGGGGCAAGAAGCGATGGAGAGCGAGGTAAAGAATCTTTTAGTTCGCTGAAAACATTTGATTTACGCGCATAACGCGTAGAGTCCAATAGAGACCGTGGAGTCCACCTTTCGATGGGCAATCGGGGATGCGCCGAATCAGTTGCACCCGACTGTACGCGCGACGCTAAACACTCGGATGTGTATTGCCGATATTTGTCGGTTGGAACTCTCGAAGGCATCGAGGAGTAATGCTCGTGTATTGGCGAACACAGAAAGCGGAAGAAGATCTGTACGACGAGCAATTACTCGACAGAATGGATGGGTTGGTCAAGGAAGCAGATTGCGTCAAAAGCTACGAAGACGGAGAGATGCGGCTTCAGGCCACGGAAGCCCAAGTACGATATGCTCCAACCGTAAAGAACTACTTCCGGAACCTGTGGGGGATCGCGCGGGAAGCTCTTCAACTGACAATCATCGACGATCTAAAGGCAGTTCTGGCTGCCGAACGAAAGGAAATTCTCAAGTCCTGGTGGGAAGAGACGAATGAAAAGTCGCTTAATTACAGAAAGGTGCGCTGGTTCATCCTTCAGCAATCGGCGGAAGAAGCAAAAGAAGAAATCGATCGATATCGCTCACTGATTGCTCCCAAGCTCACGGAGATAGTTGGCGGCCTATCGGCGTTCAATTTCGGTACGGGATTCGAGTTCTGGCCATTTCAAGTAGCCGATGGTCAGGATATGAAGCCAATTGCAGTTACGAGCGTTGACGTCGTCGATGAGCATGGCCGCTCAGAAGGAATCGGCTTGGTTGCGGGGGGCGCACAGCCAATTCAAAAGAAAACTGGAAGTGATTTCGTAACCTTGCTCGCTGGCGTCATTTACAGTCTTGTCGCCGAAAACTTGAGACCCACATGGGATAACGTATCTAGACGTATACAGGTTGGGCAGGCTGGAGAGGCAAAAGAGGATAAAACCCATCTTCTCCCTCCTGACTTTCTGGAGCGTGTAGCCGAGAGGCAATTCGCGGGAAATCTCTACGATTTTTTGGCGGGCGAAAAGAAACGACTTAAAGATAAAGACAAATCGCAAAGCGATAAGCAACTGGCCACCGATACGGACTTGGAGCCCATCAATTTCATTCTGCGCTTCCAGAGGAACTTGTCAAAGGCGCTAGCTATCACCGGCCACGGCAAGAAGCGGCCCCGCAAACCAAAGAACTGATGGACCACGTCTTCATGCACGACGGTCAAATATCGACCAGTTCGATATGGCTTGTCTGCCAGGATCAGGGAGTTGGCCAACTCTACGGACTCCATGGACTCCACCGCACTCTGCGGGAGAGCGCATTCCAATTTGAAAATTGAGCTTTTATAGCTATCACTCCATCGTCTTCCATACGCGCTGGAAAGTTGCCACAGAATACATCGTAATGGCCTGGAATGTGCACGGAGCACAACCCGGACCAGATGGCCATCATTGGTGGCGAGGCTGCCCGTGCGACGGATTCCGGCGAACCAGCGCCAGAGGTCCGCGGAAATTGCAATGTTCCAGCGGCCGCAGACGAACTCGTTGAGACCGAATTCCACCGCGGAGATCCCTCCTATGAATCGACTGCGCAGTCCAAGCCGCGGAAGACAGAGGCTGATCGCGATGCGCTACCGGTCTGGAGGAATATCGACCTCGATACCGTAGTGCCATCGCCGGCCATTGAGGCAGTCCTGCGGGCTGAAGGAATTGTCCAGGTCCATCGGCCATCGACCGGCATCGCGGAAATAGAAGGCTTGCGAAGATTGGCCCTTCTCGAGCCGATCCACGTGATCCGTGATGATGGTCGCTGGGTCTGCATCGCCCACTGGGAACTCGTCGAAGAAGCGAAATCAAAACTTCATTCAAAAACGCTGTTCCCGGTCTGTGTTTCTGCCGATATGAGTACCGAGGAGATGCGTCACTACATACTCACCGAGCAAATCACCAAGGCCGTCCGCCACCAAATGTCGGCGCGACAGCTCGCCTCGGCAGCTCCAATGATGCTTTCCATCGCACGGAAGCATACCGATCTGTTCGTCCAGCGAAGTCGCAGAGAGTGGGCGAAGACCATCGGCAGATCGTTGAGCTGGCTAAAGCACCTGATGGCCGCCAAGAATAGAAATCGATGACAAAGAAGATCGATTGCACGTTCCCCACTCTGCTTCGAGGCCCACTTCTTGAAAAGGCCTCAAGCGAAGGTCTGGACTCCTACCAATTACGTCGTATTCTTTGGGCAATCGTTGCGCCGCCAACACTAAGCGACCTGCCCGAGGTCTTGAGCAAGCTCGACCGTTTGCTACGTGCTGCCGAAAGCCAGTGGCCGGGCACGCTCGCTACGTTTGATCTGGTAGCGTGGCCATCGACCGTCTCCCAGCTCAAGCTAATCGCCGAGAGATTTAGCTATCCCAAAACGCCGCTCGCTCGAAGACATCTGGGCAAGCGCGGCGGCGACGACACCGGCCACAGGCAACGTAACGCTCTTTATGCCGCGCTGCTCGCCCTTCCCGACGAGGAATCAGAATACGCCAGACGTTGCGATCTCCTGATGGCGCACGTCTTCCTGGCTCATCTCCGAGTATTACTTATTCCGGAAGGGACCGAACTTCGAGGCGGCCTCGTGAAAGGCGATACTACGATTGAGGCCTACGAGAAGTATTCGGCCAGGAAACCTTGGCCTGCGCTGACGATCGCCCCCAAAAACTGCTGTCTCGCGTTGCGGGGACTCTTCTCGGGAGAACAGTGGGCATGTGCCGTAGTGGCCGCGTACCCGGTGGGTCTTCGGCCAACAAGTTTCGCGGCCTTCGGCGGCCTCTTCTTTGATGGCTCCTTGCTTGAGAATGGCAAGCCCAAAGACTGGCTCGATGAGCGACAGGATTACTTGCTCATTTATTTGGCTCAGGCATATGGGATAAAGCCGCGGTACCGTGGTCATGGTCAATCGTCCGGAGTCCAATCCGGCGCCGGCTCGGAGACTCCTGCTGAGGTAGAGGCGTTCCGGCACGATGATTGTCCAGGTGAAGACGACGACGGCGATGATGACGACGACGACGATGGCGTTGATACGGAGAGTTCGGCGCATCGTGGGAAAGCAGGAAAACCGCGGACGTCTGGCGGTAAGGGTAAGAAGGGGACCGGACGGCGCGGCAAGAAATCGGGAAGTGCATCTGGTGCCGGGAGTGATCAAGCGATCCGCGCGAGCAAGTTCTTCCCATTTGCACTCGGCCGCCTGAGCCCTTCCGATCTAGCCATGATTGAAATCGACGCCCGCCACCGCCTAGAAGAGCTTCTCGCCGAATTGATGGCAGTCGGCTATGCCTCTGAAAATGGAGGCAATTCCGATCCGTCCGAAAATGAACCAATAGCACAGGTTGAACTGCTTCTCTTCATGTTGATAATGCTATGGACCGGCAGTGACATAGATCGGACCAGGGGACTGCGCGTTTGTCTGGCGAAGGCATGCTACGACCAGGTTCCATTCGCCTTCCTGATCTCGCCGGAATCGGAGGGAGCTGAAGCCTGGATCAGGATTCAGGCGGAGTTTCCGCCGGATGCACCGCGACGCGAGCCGCTTCCGCCGTATGACCGGAGCCGAACTGAGTTCGTGTTGTTACCAGATGTAGTAGGTCTCGGGACCTTACTTTGGAAGTTTCTCGAGATGAATGATCGTGATTCTCTAAATGCCAGTAACCGCTCGGGCGCTTTCGAAGTTTTCCGCCGCCCCTATGAATACTACTGTGAGCATATTCCACTTGCTTTGGGACAATTGACCGAAGACCGCGTCGCGGTCAGGCAGCTGGCCTCGGCACTTTTTTACGAGATTCTGAATTGGACAAATAAGGACAGCAGCGCCGCCACGATGATAACCGGAGACCTGCGGAAAATGGCACATGTGCAAATGTTTTACGCAGTGCGCCGCATGAAGTGCCTGCAGGAGATCTACGCTGGAACGATACGCTTCATGCGTGCTGCCATCCATCTGGTAAGGCCACGAGCTGTTGAAAGCGCACGTGAGGCAGGCGATTTTCCCAGTCTCCTTGGTCAAGTTCGGCAAGTTCGACCCCAGATCCCCTTTATTCCTGCTCACAAAGATGAGACATATGTCGGTGTCAACGCTTGTCCGACCGACACGGCTATGCAAAAAAGGGTGCAGTTTTTGATCGATCGGGTCGAGAGCCTTTGGGCCAAGCCATCAGATGAGAATTGGAGTGAGGCTCACAACATTTACACATATTACGTTGTCTGGTTTTTCGGTTTTGTGACTGGAGCGAGGCCGATAACTAGCCCCATCCTTCGCACGAACGACTTCGACAAGTTGAACAGTGCACGCCTACAGGACAAAGGGGCGGACAAGGCAAGATTGATTTGGATTACTCGCGACCTCAGCGAGCAGCTGACAAACTACGAGAACTATGTGCTCACGACCCGGTTGGCGACTTTGACCACGCGTCCTTGCTGGTTCCTGGACAAGGGGACGCCAGTACCCGTGAGCAAGGAGACATGTGAGCCGCTGCTCCATACGGTATTGCCCGGTTTTCCCACCAATATCCACCGGCGCTGGATGTTCAACGCGTTGCTTGATTCCGGCTGTCCATATGTCGCGGAGTGGGCCGGGCATTTCCGGACGGGCAATCGCCTGGTTGGCCGGTGCGCCACCGCCTCCCCAACTGCCATAGGGGAAACAATTCTTCAGTTCGTCCAGCCGATCATCAGTTATCTCGGATTCCGTCCTATCGAAGTGGAACTTTGATTATGGCTACGGTAGATGTGGATCAATCAAGCGCTTCGCAAAAATGTCTTTGGGACACCGGTTTCTTTAAGCTCTCTATTCGACAGCAGGCTACCGCGTCTGAAATGCGGAAGACATTGCGCTCGTGCGCAAACCTACTCGGACCGTTCCTCGCTGATGTTCGAGACGACGGAGTGCGGGTTAAGTTCAGCAAGACCGATGTCGCCGCTGTCGAATCCCATCTAATAGAGTCCCTGAAGGGGAAAGATCCCCATCCGACTCTGCGGCTCCTAAAATCTGCCGTGCTCCGCTTGGTCCAGAAGTCACAGCGAGACATTCCGACTCCGACCGGAATCGATCGCCTGACGGCAGACCCCAACCTCCTTCCCAAGAATCTTTCTGAAGTCCAGCGCCGTGTTGCGGTGTGGACTGAGGCTGAAAAGCTTTGGCTCGACCATAACAGCGGTTTTCTTCCGCCTGAGAACGGCGGATTCACAGTCACGTGGGAAATGGTGATCGCTTCCGCAGCACTTCGAGGTGGCCTGCTCAGCGTTCGGCGTGCAGTCGCTCTCGCTCGCGCTTTGGCGGATCCGCATAAGCATTTTGGGCGTTCACCGATTCGGGGTTACGCCGATCTCGTGATACCCGCTGGCAGTGAAGACGAAGAGGTTGTCCGTTGGTATCCGGATGGCCGATTGCTCCTTCTCATTTCGCGTGTGTCGCCAGAGAAGGTTCAGCAAGCTCTGGCGCAATGCTTGAGACCAAAGGTGCCAGCTAGCACGCGAGACCGCGGAATTGCTCAGCTGATCCTTAAAGGCATAGTCGCGGAGCTCAATCGCCAAGGAGTTGATCCCGGCCTGCTGCCACGGTCGCTGAGCGATTTCGTTGGAACCGTCGCCCAAACCCTGCGCAAAGAACTCCCGAGCCTTTTAGTGGACTATGCGACCGGGCAAGTGCGCGGCCCGTCGCTGCTTCCCGGATCTATTGGCCGGATCAACAACGATCCCGCTGTCTATGTTCCTTCCAATTCTGGAAAAACGAAATCGCCGGAAGTCGAAGGACCCGACCGGAAGAAAGCCTACGCTAAAGATGCCCGCTCAAAGGAACCGGAGTGGATGCGCCGATTGAGATCTGCATTCCATCTATCCGACGACAAAAAGACTGTGAAAGCACTTAACGGAGTAAAACGATCCAAGGATTCAACGCCGTGTGCCATACAACTATGCACGTTAGCGAAAAAGCTTCTCACGGGGCTGCCCTATGGCGGTTCCGGAAGGCAATGGGCTTATGGAAGTGTACGATGCTGCATTTTGACGGTTGCCCGTCGCTTTGCGATTCAAATGAAAGACAAGGACCCTGCTGGGTCGGACAAAGTCGTTTTGGAGGGTCTTTATAGCCAAACAGTGGACGAAGCCGCAGAAGACTCGCACGGCGTGCAAGAGACTGTTGCTTGGGCGTTGCGCCAGTACCATCGGCACATTTGGAATGTGTATGAGGCACCGGCCATAGATGAAGCTGAGGTGCTGCGCGTTGCACCAGGATCCGATTGCGCAGACGCACATGTGGTTTCAATTGACGAGATTATCAAGTCGCTTGAGTACATTGAGATTTCTCGAAATAGGAAGTGGAAGAAGCTCTATCGCACCGTGGCACGAGGGCTGATTGTAATGGATTTCTTCGGTGGCCTCCGCCGCGCCGAAGGGTTGGGACTGATGCCAACCGACCTGTCACCTGGACCATTCGGTCATCTACTTGTGCGCGACAATGAGATACGCACTCTCAAAACTGAAAACGCCAACCGCTGCATTCCGCTGGGCGTGTTGGCGCATCCTTTTTCAGAACTCTTGGAACCGGTGGCTGACTTGTTCCGGGAGGCCAAAAGAATTGGTACCGACCTCTCATGCGGTATGAGCGATGACGTGATTGTGCCAATAGTTCACAAAGCTCTTCAGACCGTTACCGGTCTCAAGAATTGCCACGGACACACGCTCCGGCACAGCGCTGCCCATTATGCTTTTATTCGGCTGATGCTTGCGGATCTGAACCAGAAAGATCTCTTCCCGCATTTGCCCATCACCACGGCGTGGCTGAGGTGCTCCCCGGATCTACGAGCCCTTTTGCTTCACAATGGCCAATCGATGAACAACGATTGCGCCTGGGTTGTCGCCACGATCATGGGACACTCAAATCCCGGTCGTGTAACTTTTCGGCATTACGCTCACTGTCTCGACATTTTGCTAGCGAAGTTTCTCAGCGAGCATACGAACTTAGGAGCCCCAGCTACGCGAGAGGAACTGCGTGCCCTTAGCTATCTCCCACGCGCGACTGCGTATGAACACTTATCCGCCACTGCAGATCAGGACAAAGGGCAGAACACGAATCCGGCTTCCTTCGATCGGCAGGTTGACAATGGGCGGCATCTCGAGCCGGGATATGAGTTTGCGTTAAGGGTCTATTCCGATCGGCTGAAGTTGAAAAGTAACTCCCGGGTTGAACCCGTTGAATTGCCGGATAAATGCTTCTGGCCAAAGGATACTTATGACCTCCTGTGGATGTCATGGGAACTCAGCTTAAAGGAGAGCAAATTAGCAACTATCTTTGGACTGGAGGAACTTGAGGTCGGTGAAATACTCTCCCGGGCTCGCTCAGTCATGCGAATCCGAAACTATCAAGCCTCTCCCGGCTCGCCTGCGATCAACGAAACGGTTGCGGAAGATACTGAGGTCGAGCTTGCCAGAGCTCTGAGGCAGCCGAAGATGAACTGGACTTCGAAATGTTTGCAAGTCTGGGCTGACGGCATTCAAAACTATTGCGTCAGCTCCAAAACTGCAGCCAACACCATTGATTACATATTGCGAAATATGTTGCAGGGAAACATTCAGATTGTTTTCGCCGGCATTCCCAAGCCAGAAATGATGAAGGCGTGCCTGCATGTGTTCGAGGCCATCGGGTTTCGACGCGATGATCTCTTTGCGACTTCCTGTGATGGGACCAAACGAGCGGTCCCCACGCGCGGATGGCTGCAGGACCGCGGAATCTCGTGGCGGATTGCCGCTAAAAATGAGCATAGTCCGGGTCGCCTATTACAAACGCCGGCACCTTGGGTGGTCATTGGCCCGAAAACTCCTGAGGATGGCGGTTTATCCCTGCGACATCAGTCCGAGGCAATTTCGTTCCTCTTCCGAATGGCAGCGATTCGATTCAATTAGTCGTTCTGAGTTCGGCTGGATGCGCCAGCCTCTTTGGCTGGCGGAGACTCAATGTGCTTGGGATTCGCTGTTGCGAAGTGCAAATTTGCACCCCCGCTCGTCCATGAATGATGGTACTTGGCTGTCTTCCGTGCATATTCCCCATTTGGATGTCCAATTAAGTCCAATATAATCAAAGGATTGCAGTTGCTCCAAGGCGAGATGAGAAGCCTGGGTCTGTCGTGAAAGTGATCCGGCGATCTGGAATGGGGACCGGGTGATTGAACCCTCGTCAGTCTCCCTTTCGCCAATCAACTAAGAAAACCAGCCGTCAGCAGCGGCCACGTGTGCCACGCGTGCGCCGCATCTTCCCTTTTTGGGGAGTCGACCCATCCAACCCGTGATGTCACCTGCTTTGTGTTTCTGAAATATCACCAGTGAGGCGACTCATTGCAAAACCTTCCGCACTCGGCCAGTCCGGACTAACGTACAGACTCTTGGTAAGACCGCTGCCCGATTCGTTCACAACGAAGAATGAAAGCACATTGCCATCCTCGTGAGCAGCTTCAAGCAACTCGTCCCACATAAAGTCTGCGCCGTCCTGGGTTTGAATCTGCGGAAGATCAGCGGGTTCGTAGTTCTCATGTAATTCCAGTGAGTTCCAGAGGCGCCTACGCGCAGTTTCATCCATGTTGTCGAATGCATCGCGCGCGTAGCTCTGGTCGTAGGTTTTTAGAACCTGGATGCGCCGGTCGCCTAGACTCTGTTCGTAAAATACCTCTTGCTGCGGCATCTTAGGAGGCCCTCCCCAGATCTGAATCATCGTTAAGCAACAAAAGCCTTATCATCTGTGCGCTCACTCCAATCGACAACGCCCACAGCATGCTGGTCTGTGCCTTAGTTTGGCGAAAAGCCCTCGAGCTCCACCTTTGCCCTGATTTGCAAAAGTCTCGCAGACTGCTTCTCCGAGGGAAGCCTTCGCGGCATGCCCGACGCCAGCGCGACAAACGACTCCTCTTCATGGCTTAGAAGTGATCTTGCGTTGGCCCAAGTTTGCAACCGCTTCCAATATTCAGGTCCGAGGTTGACGACGGTCATTTGAACCTGGATTCCTGTCATAATGGCCTGTTGTGCTTCAGCTGTCCGCTTGACAGCTCGATCATCCTCGCGACCGACTAGCTCTTTGGCCAATTCTTTCTGTAGCGGTATGCGAAGGCCCTGTACACGGCTCCAGCAAACTTCCTTTTTCGCCCATTCAGTGACGTTTTGCAACCCGCCGTCCGGAGAGACAATGACCTCAAAGACCTCGTACGCAATTGATGATAACTGGCTCTCGATAGCCGGCGAAAGGCTCTGGCGTGTCCAGCACGCTTTGAAATCGAATGCGTCTCCGGTTCCCTCGAATTGGATCAAGTGAGCAAACTTCGCAATGGTATAAGCTACGATGTTCGCTCGATAGCCGCCCTGATACCACGACTGATCCGATACCAATTCTTCAGTCCTTCTGAAAAGCATTGCCTTGACGACAACGCGCTTGTAGTATTCCTCGTTAAATTGTTCGGGACTCTTCTCCCACTCGGCCTGAGCATAGGAGCTGAAATTGACGAAGTTCTTCTGGGCACCCAGGCTCACAACGTTTGGCAGATAGCGCCAGGCATTTTCGAACTTGGCAAGATCCACTTTCGTGATGAGCTGCTTACGCGGATTCTGTAGCTGAAACAGTGTCCGCTGAGCTGGAGTGAGCTTTGCTTGCTCATTGAGGTAGGTTCCTCGAGCTCGTTCATAGAGCCAGTGTGTACCATATTGCGCCCCGCCAACGGCGGGGGCACGGAGCACACGAGAAATCTGTTCAATTCTCCTATGAAACTCCCGATTTGAGTAGAAATCAGCGTCGCTGACTTTATTCTGAGTGTTGGCACAGAGCGCGATTTGGGGTGTGTACTCGCCGATCGTTTCTGGTGGAATGACCGACAGCTTCATCTGAACGAATGTCTTCTCAAGCCCAGGGTCCTTTTCTGAGAGGGCATTCGCAAGAATTGCAGTAGTCTGGCCACCATTCACAATTTGAAGATCCGTCACCTCAGTAATGCGAAGGCAATCAGTAGTATGCGTGACAGTGGAGGTGGCAGTCGCAGAAATTCCATTGTTGTAAGCGAAGAACATCGTTGGCTCAGACATCACTGTCTTGCGAATCTTCTTGTTGATAAGTTTGCTGACACCAAGAAATGAGCGAACGTTTCCTTCAAGCAAGCGGCTTCCGTATTGTTGATAGATGCTGGCCAAGACTGAACCTGGGATGACGCAAAGGTAGGCACGGTAGTTGTCGGCATCCACGCTTGCTGCGAGACACGGAAGGCCACCCGGAACAACCTGCGTAAAATCCACAGTGAGCTCATCTCTTCCGGTCTTGGACTCATACACTTGATGGAACCTGTTGATATCCCAGATGTGGAATTCAGTCGGGATACCACCAGCCTGTCCCTCGGGCCAATCTTTGACACGAGTGCTGAGTGCGCCGTCGCTGATCAGATAAAACCGAAGTCTGGCTATCTGCTTTCGCTGCTGCTGAAGGAGAAGCGCCAAAGAATGTTCAGGAGTCGACTCGTCGACCTCATCGAGAAGGCGTCCTGTAAAGGCATCTTCACAAAAAGCAACGAGCTTGCCAAATAATGCCCTTGCCTGGGTCTGGATCAATGTCGGAATCTCTGGCGATCCGGAGAAGTCTGCTATCACGAGGCGCAGCGATCCGTCTACGCTATCTTGAGCGTACCCATCGACGGCGAGCGATCTGTTTTTCGACCCGCTGCCTCGAAAATAGCACGACTCGAAATCGCAGATTTCTTCGGCATCACTAAGCAGGTCGGCGCAGACATCCACGAACGATGCGTGCGTAAAGTCCGCCGACGCACTGGCTCGAGCCTTGATGTCTTCAAGGAACTCGTTTCTGTACTCATTCAGTTGCATGGGTGTATTCGCTCCTTGGTATTCCACATTTCAGGAGATCGAGATCATAAGTGACGCGTGAAATCCCTGGGGGGAGGAGAGAAGTTGTAATCCGCGGAAAGTCTGGCCCTACCAGGTAGTAGCGAATCTCGTGCGCCGTGAAGCGCAGGCTCGCGTATTCGTCTCTGTTGGTGTATCCAGCCTCTTCAAGTCGCAACTCAAACTCAGAAACTGCTGTTGGTGTACTTTCGATTCCCCGACGGATAGTCTCTACCAGCTCTGGTACTGACACACCTCTTGATATATCGGTTACGACGACCGCAAGTTGAAGAGGAATCGAGCCACATTCAAGCTGATCGGCAGAGGCAATCGACACGCTGTGTGCTCCGGGGAGTATTGTTTTCACTTCGACAAGCCCGTCGCCCAATTGAAAGTCGTGGGGAGCTTCCAGAGGTCCGTTCCATCCTTGAATTGCAATCGCATGGCCGAATACCGGAATCGCAACTGTCCAGAGAAACCAAAGTTCTCCAAAGAGCCCGCGCAATTCAAGATTGCTCAGACCCTGCCGTGGGCCGGTTTCAAGCAAACGCCTCCATCGATTTAGCCGCTTAAGCAAGGTTTCTGTGCCGCTCTGTTTAGTGCTCGCTCTCGTTCCCTCGACGAGGTCCATGCACAGTCGTCCGAAGACCTCTTGCAGCTCTTGCCTGCTCAGGCGAACTAGAAGTGCATACAGTCCGTCATTTCTCTGGGTGACCGTAACCTCGATGACCCCTGCGATCGGGACCTCTTTGGGCTGTGTATCTGTGACAAGCATGAGCGCCCGTCTGCCCTCGTGATCGATGCCGGCAAAGAGGTCGAGAGGGTGCGCTTCGTCGAGCAGCCGGAAAGCTCCCAGGCTTGATGCATGAGCGGAGATGTCCGACCAAATATGATCAATCGAGGTCGTCATCGTCCTCCGCTCCATCCTCGTCTTCACTTGCGCTCTCCTGGCCTGACCGTAACTCAACGAGGTTTATTCGATATACAACCCGCTTTGCCACATCGGAGTCATCAAACACCCGAAAGCTCAATCCAAGAGCGGTCAACTCCTCAGGCAGCACTATTCCGTCTTGCTTAAGACCACGCGCCTCAGGCTTGATAAAGTGAATAAGCAGCAGCGGGCGAGGTCTTTCGTTCCGGAATATTCGGTCCGGTACATTCTTCTTCTGCTCTGCCGCCCTGTATGCTGCAGTGAGTTCGCCTACCCTCGCAGGTGACAGACCGGCCCGCTCAATGCCGCGCGACGCTATTCTGGCGCTCTTCCCCGATACGAGTACGCTTTCCGAGTACGGCTGAACATTTCGGACGTTAAGAGAGAGATTGATTCCGGCAATTGAAATGGAGCCTCCCTCACCTTGAGGCAAGACAACATCCCACTCCTGAAGGAAGTCCTCAGTTGCATTCTCTATAAAATCCGCGAGGTCGCGTGCTTGAAATGAGATATTGGCAGGATCCACTGCGAAGTTTCGTAGAAGACTGGCTACCATTTCCTTAGGGACTCCAGTCCAGAATGGGTTCCCATAACCGAATGCTCCTTCGTAGCGTCTGGCGCTCACCAATTGTTTAAGGAACTCCTCGACCGCCAAACGATTTGATTTGACAATGTTCCCACCTGTCTTGATGTATGTTGTCTCGAGGCTCTCGCCACTGATGCTGACGACTCTCTCAAACAATGTTGAGCGTCGCATCTTGTTCTGAGCCGTAATAATCAGTGAGCCAGTATGCGCACGCACCTTCAATCCGAAATCAATCGGCTCTCTGCGCTGATCACGCATCTTCCTGAGCTCTTGCCGAAGTTCAGCAGTGGCATCGGTGATGTGGGTGTACCAATGCACAGTCTCGTCCGCTAGCCATACTCGGCAAAGATCGTCATAGCCGTCCCTGTAGCCAAACCATCTTCCCATCTGGAGTAGAGTGTCGTACATCTTGGTGGATCGAAAGAAATAGCTTATGCTGAGCCCTTCGAGCGTGAGCCCTCTCGACAGGCTGTTTCCTCCGACCACAATCACTCGGAGTCCTGTCTCCCCATGCTGCCGAAAATCCAGGCTGGCGGCCCCGGTTCTCTGGTTCACTGCTTTCACGCTAATGGGAAGTATTGCAGTTAGCAAAGCGGCCTGAACCTCATGCCAAGCCACTCCAGCGCCCGCAAACTCGCGCTCCCATGCACGGTGAAGATCTGCTAGCGTTGCGACGCGCAGCGCTTCCACGCTGTCCAATTGACTGTAGTTGCGAATATCTTGTTGAACCTGTGCAAGCCAGGTGTGCAGCGCCGCTGCAACCTGATCCTGCACGGCGGTGAAATGGCTAACATTCACTAACATGGACCGGTGAGTGGGTCCCTCACCGCGGAGGTCTCTAATTGTCGTCGAGACCAAGAATGTTCGCGCAGCTTCCAAAAGGCTTTCGGGTAATTCCGTCACGATGAGAGAAGACTTGTGTCTCTCTGGGAAGGCAGCATCGGCGTCTTCAATTGGACGAAGCATGTTGTCGCGCGCTTCATCTCCGAAGATTGCCGGTGGCCCGACGTAGTTGGACGGTGCCTCCAATGCATAGATAAAATGCCTAGGAAATAGATCATTCCCGAGCATCTCATCTTCCGTGTCCGGATCTATAAAGACATTTGCGAATGGTGTGGCGGTGAAGCCCACATAGCTCGAATGCGTGAATTTGGCGAGCAGAGACCGAATTCTGCGATTGATTTCTGCTGGATCCTGATCTTCTCGCCTTGTATTTACGGAGGCATTGTCAGCCTCATCGTCAATGACAAGAACAGGCGCATTGATCTTTCCATCTGGACCAGCATTGAAGTCTGCGAGCCACTTCTCAAGGTTCTGAAGTATGCTCTTGTTCTTTTTGATTACAACAAGGACCGGAACCTGGAATCCGTCGAGACGAAATCCCAGGGTGTTGAGTAAGCTCTTGTTGAAGTCGCTGAGACGAGATGTAAAAACACCAGCAGCTCTGCTTCCGTTGATCAGGCCAACACCGACGGAACGGCTGGTACGAATCTTTGTAAGCTCCCCTGAACTATCGAGGCCTACAAACCCCTCATCCATCCGCTCCTGCGTTTGCCTCCTCAGGCTCTCGAGCGTCCCCGTCATGAGAATGATGAGACGATAGCCTGCATCGCCAGCCTTGCACGTCAACGCTGTATATGTTGCTGTCTTCCCGGATTGAACATCGCCGACAACCAGGCCACGGCGCTTCCAGTGGTCCGTTTCTGCAGGGTTTCCCAACAAGTCCAGGATCTCATCCGACACTCGATCCAGGGTCGTGATGACCTGCGGAGGCCAGTCTTTCTTGGCGAGGAACTGGCTGAAACGCTGCCAATAGAAAGGGTCGATTTCAGGTTTGCGTGCGTTTAGCCATGGTCTGTGCTCTGAAACAAGAGCTACACCAGGGTCCATTATGATGGAGACCTTGGTAAACACCCGTCGAAGAAGCGCGTTGAACTCTTCTTCGCTAACAGGAAAAGCGTAGCGAAGCTGAGTGGCGAGGCTCTTAACCTCGTCCTCAGTCGGCGGTCGATCACTTGGCAGCACGACGAGAAGTGTGCGTTCTAGGTTGCGTGCATTGGTATCAGTCATTGGCAAGCCTCACAGCAATCTCTTTGGCTATTGCGGGATTGAAACAGAAAGGCTCGATCGTTGCCAATGTCTCGATGAAGCGAATACCAGCATCGCTACCTCGCCCAATCGTCGTCAAGATCGTGTTCGCAATTTGTTCCAGCGACTTCCTTCGGTCATCATCTTCGACCACAGGTGGTCGATTATGGGATGCCATGTCAAGATAGATTGCGTCCAGCGGTAGGCTTTCCTCGAGCACTTCGAGTATTTCATTCAGCAGCTGGAGTTGGGGTTCTGCTAAAGGCGTAAACAAAGCTTCAAGAGCCGGGTGACTTCGATTGATTTTGTACGTTACACCGTCACGCACGATTGTGCGATCCCACGCGTGAACCACCTTGTCGCTTGACGCCTTCTTCCCCCTGAAGAGGAATACGTTGCGGCTGCCATCCGTGATCCGACCAATAATCTGCCTCAGGCCTTCCCGCAGGGGTTCTGGCGGGATGGTAGCCGACTTCTTGATGTCAAGTTTCCAAAGATGATCCAGTTGGTTCGACACGTCAACTCGCACTCTTGCAAGTTTTGTAAGCTCCTCCTGACGCACCAGGCGAAACCAGGAACCCCAACTAATGAGCCTTCGGTTCCTGTAAACATAGAACCCTTGATTGCGGCGAAGGCCATCTTCCCCGCCTGCTAATTCCAGATCAGCTGATGAAAGTCTGGAGATATGGGGGAGGATGTACGACTGCACTGTGACTCGGTCTCCTGCAAGCCAAAACTCCTCTTGTGGGAGCTCTCTTGTAGCTTTGTTGCGTGTGAGAAAGGGATCAATGGCGCGAACCGGATTGTTGTTGATCGAGATGGCAACACCTTGGTCGCCAATTGTGGGTGCAAGAAACCGGTGAAAAACAAGTGCGAGGTGGTCACGGAGCTGGTCCATTCGATTGCCAAGAGCGCTTTGTATTGAATGCTCTCCTGCCGTGAGTCGGTCAAAGCCTTGCCAGAGCACCAGCGTTCCATGACCAGAAATCAGCAAGTTCTCCGCCATCGGCAATGTCTTGATGGTCTCGGCTGGGATTCGTAGGAGTATCCAGTCTTGTCGAACGGCAATGTGATCCAGATCCCAGCATCGGCCACTCAAGGCACCATCTTTGAGCGACACCACGGTCATGCGCCGGCATTGAGAGAGGGACGCAGTTTTCATGCCGAGCCCGAAGCGCCCAAGGTCATCGGCGCCTCGGATCACTGTCGGGTTCTTGCTGCCGTGTCGCATGGCCGCGGTTAGCTCCTCGGGTGACATTCCGATACCGTCATCGAGAATTGCTACATATGGGGCGTCGAAAGGTGAGAAGCGAATATCGATGTTGCGTGCTTGGGCAGAGATACTATTGTCCAGCAAATCGGCAACGGCCGACTCAAACGAATATCCAAGAGCGCGCATGGATTCGAGCAGATCGGCGGCGACTGGAGGCAGAAATATCTCCTCTGATTCATTCGTCGCGTTGCGATTTGTGAAATCGGGCTCGATGATCCAACTCCTATCCACCACCAACAGCGCTGCTGAGCCGGTCAAGTTCGTTTCGCATCATAGAGGATGGCGCCACGCTCTTATGGCGCAGATACTTATCTGTGCCATTCAAGGTTTCTTTGCCACGAGCAGGTTCCCGAGTGGTAAGAATCTTCTGAAGAAGGGAATGAATTGCATCACCTATCTGCTTGGCGAGGAACGGAGGGACAGCGTTTCCAACTTGAACAAATTGCTGAGTTCTAGTGCCTTTGAAGAAGTAATTGTCTGGAAAGGTTTGAAGCCTTGCTGCTTCTCGCACTGTCAAGGACCGACACTGTTCCGGATCGGGATGAATGAAGTAGTGACCATCCTTCGAAATATGACTGGTAATGGTTGTCGATGGGTGATCCCAAAGCTGCACCCTGAATCGGTCAGCGAAATTGCCTGAGTCCCAGCTGCGGTGATCGGGGTAGAGCATTTCCGGAAAGTCGCCTGCCTTGGGCGAAACACCAGACATTTCCGCATATACCGCCGCGAACATGTACCTTGCAAAGTCCGAAGGCATATGGCATCGCGTTTCGTTGTTTGGCAGAACGCCAAGCTGCGGATCCAGAAGCCAATCGCTCAAGGTTCGCGCACATTTCGGGCCCACTTTTGCGGGCCGAGGTGCAGTGCGGTGCCAGATCTTCGACAAGTCCGCTGGAATGTCGGTGCACTCATTGATACGTTCTCGAAAAAGCTTCCGCTCATTAGCCGGCCAGACAGCCACGGCCTTGGAGACAATTGCAGCCGCGTCTCTCATCGTTTGTCGCCACAACGCCGGGGAATCCTCATGACTGAGCCCACTGCGGAGTTTCGGCAATCCCTTGAGCACATCCTCGACGCTCGCTTTGATATTCGAGGAAGTCATCCACTGGCCGACTTGAAGGGGCTGAGACTCGTGAATCAAGTCCTGACGAATTCCAACCACAATTACTCTGTGCCTCGCTTGTGGCAGCCCGAATTCTTCGGCACGGATAATGAAGTCTCTGGGATCGATGTTGCCGGCGATAAGGTCAGCTTGCGAAGTGTGACGGGGAGCAAGCGTCACAAGTTGGTAGCCTCCGCCAGCCATCCGAAGGTCCTTTAAAACTAGCCCAAAAATGCGGCTCTCATGAAGCGAAGATGAGAGCATGCCTTTGACGTTTTCCATGACGAATGCTGCGGGACGCAATTGGGCGAGGATGTTGATGTAGTTCTCGTAAAGAGTATGCTTGGGATCGTCTTCTGGCACATAGCTAGCAATCCCGCCGTTTCTGGCACGTCCCACGAGGGAGTAGGCCTGGCAGGGAGGACCGCCTATAAGGATTGTCTTGTCGCCGTAACGCTGACGAACCTCCTTGATCCTTGCGAGGAGTACCGGTTCAGACTCGCGCTTTCCTAATTCCAACTGGAGGGCTTCCCGCCCCGCGGATTCCCATTCGGCAGGGTAGAGCTTCCGCCATTCAGGCTCCGCGCCGCCTTGCTGTAGAAATGTGTAGTATTCCTCAGGGAACTTGCGCCCGAACTGGCGAAGGAAGGATCTGAGGAGCAGCGTTGAGTGTGCAGCCTGCTCCTTTTCCACGGAGAGGGCGATCTTGAATGGGAAACGGCCTTTCGAGTCCGTCACGGCTGAAAACCCTTCCGCGAGGCCGCCCGGGCCAGCGAAGAGATCTACAACGCCGAATTCAACTGCAGATTGGGCCGTTTTCCTCCCAATTGGCATAGCATCACCTTATGCTTTCCTAAGGGAGTGGATTTGCAGTGCCGGACGTGGTGGACAAGCCAACTCGCTCGCTAATGATGGCTGGCATCCGTGGCAAGGATACGAAGCCGGAGAGAGCCCTACGCACAGCTCTTCACTCAGCTGGCTTTCGATACCGGCTACACGTTCCCAATCTCCCTGGAAAGCCCGATCTTGTGTTTCCCAAGTATAAGGCAGTGGTGCTGGTTCATGGCTGCTTTTGGCATCGGCATACGGGGTGCTGGTGGTGCTCAAACCCGTCATCCAACCGCGAATTCTGGTCCGCTAAGTTCGAACAGAATACTCGGCGAGATGCCAAGAACATCTCCGATCTGAGAAACCTTGGCTGGAAAGTCGCAATCATCTGGGAATGTGCGATGCGGCTTCGGGACCCCGACTCTGTGGCGCTGAGGGTTGGGAGATGGCTTGAGAGTAGACATCAGGCCCTTGTCTTACCGTTGGACCGGGAGATGAGGCAATCTGGACGTGCCGCACCAGCCGGTCCAATATAGAAGCCTGATTGCCGTCAGCGCGTGGTTCATCTCCGGAAGCTTGGGGCCGACCCAATGGATCGATCTGAGGGCTAGCAATTCCAAGGCCTGCAATACAGGCTAAAAGCAATTAGAAGGTCGCGACTCAGAGAGTGCTAGCTAGGCGTTCCGGCTCCTGACTTCACCTTCCGGAACTCAGCCGGTAATCCGCCATGTGATCGCTTTCGTCTCGAATCATGCTTGGAGTATCCTTGGGTGAACCAACTTCCCAGATAGTAGGGGATGACCTCAGGAAAACGAAATTGAAGATTCTAGGTAAGGCGAAAGACCAAAGAACCGATACGAGAGTTGTATATGCGCAGATCTCCGTGGACGAGTACCTTAACCTCGTCGGCGATGATTTCGACCTCTTCTCGATTCAGCGCCGGCGAGAAAAGCACCGCGGGTACGACCGATTGAAGACTGACGCAGCTTCAGGTGCGCTCCTCCCGGCCATCACGCTAGCATACGATCCGCACTCCGTCGCACCGCTTCAAGCATTATTCGATAAGGGTGATCAAGCGAGCGACACAGAATTGGAGGACGCACTTAGCATTCCTGGAAAAGCTCGCATTTTAGACGGACTCCAACGCACCTATATCCTGCACGAGCTACGGATAAATGGGACGGCCTTCAAGGCCGGACAGACGCTATTGGTCGAGTTTTGGCTTGAGGATGACCCGCGGAATTTGATCTATCGGATCATTGTCCTGAACGCCGGTCAAAAGCCTATGTCCATGCGCCACCAAATTGAAATCCTGTTTTCCACTTTCATCGCGATTCTCAAAAGCAAGATCCCCGGACTCGACCTCCTCACCGAACGAGATGGAAGGCGCAGAACGCAATCCCGTAAATATCCGCTCGACAGGGTTGTGGCCTCTTATCAGGCTTTTCTATTCAAGGACACCGAGATTCAGAAAGAGAATATCGTGGCCCAGAGGATCAAAGAAGAGGACATCCTTGCCGGCTCAGAGGATTCGTTAAATCAGTCTTTCAATGACTTCACTGAATTCCTTAAGCACTATGTGGAGTTAGACGACGAAATCTGCAGAATCTACGTTGGACCGCCGCAGGGTATATCCACAAAGGGCACCGAATGGTTCGGCAACGAAAACGTGATGATAGCATTCTTTGCGGCCGTTGCAGAATTCTTGTCCAAGCCGGAGCGCGCTAAACGCGTAACAGATGCGATTGAATCACTCAAGGCGACTCTCAGGAGTGCGCAGGCTGGAGAAGACCCATTAGGTCTTTTGACGCTGGAGCAGATCACGCAAGGTTTTGACACGAAGAAGGTGAACGTTGGGCACGCAACCAGGAAGCAGCTTTTCAATTCGTTTAAAGGGTTCTTCCGCGATGCCGGCGAAAAGCCGTTGGCAGAAGTCTGGGCAAGTGAGGCCGACTGATCCATGCAATTTGCGGAGTTCGAGGCATGCAAGATCATCGATGGCGCACCTCTGCCCGACGAATCTCTCGTTATCGAGCAATTCCCGGACGGAAAATGCATAGTGAACGGGCAATACCCTATGGCCCTCGAGGCTGTGTCGAGCCTTTACCCTCGAAAGGGAGTCATCGGAATCTCGGATGAGAACGGAAGCCGAATCGGTGATCTGCTGACCTGCAAAGAAGAGGAGTTTGCTTCGGTTTCAACATTCAGTGCCTTATATTTGGCCGCGTATCTTGCAGAGGTCACCAGAGACAATTACGGGGTCGCTGGTCGCTTCAAGCATGATTACCTGTTGCTCGATAAAGATCGTCTCCAAGAGTATAGTTCTGAGTTTCTCGAATCAAGCGCAATATGGGGAGGTTTCACCCACGTTCAAGCGGTTGTGAGCACTCATCAACCCGCTTCAACTGCTGCATTGATCATCGCAAAGCGCGGGATAACATTGCCATCTCAACTGCACAGGGAAGCAGCCAATCGTTCAGTCGTGCAGCCCCAAGCATTCGAACGCTTTCTGAAGCTTTATCACATTCTAGAACTGAGTTTTGACCTGGAGGTCGTGAACAGAATCAAGAATATCCCGGACGATTTGAATGGCATCGGACAGATTCTCTCCAACTACTCCTCAAAGGAAATAAACAGGCTGAGCCAAATTGTGGCGACGACAAACTCTCCGGACAAGATTGTCCGATGCCTGGCCGCACTGTGCTCCGACGCCCAATGGCACACCCAAATCCAAAGTATCTTCTTTGACTTCGGAAAAGACGGCAATCCCCTCGATGGGAAGGGAACAGAATTCATTCGCGCAATCGCGTCATCCGGGTTCAGTCCCCAGATTCTCACCGATATTGGGATCGTCAACCGCAATACAAACAACGCACTATTAGTGCAAAGGCTCGAAGAGCTGGCGATAAGGCTGAGCACTTACTGGATTTATCGGGTTCGATGCAGCATTGCTCACAGCAAGATCGGCGAATATGTAATGACGTCGAGAGACGAACCGTTTGTTGCTCTTTTTGCGGAACCTCTGTTGCGGTGCGTACTTGAGACGACATTAAAATGACGAACTGGTCGCCTTTCCGGATATTCATTAGATCCGGAGTCGGCGGATTCAGAATCTGAGCGTAGGCTCGAAATCAAGAGTCAACCCGGTCCGACATCCAATCGCAAACCACTGCCCAGCTCCGCGAACGCTATGATTGGCATGATCGAAAGCATAGCGCACAGCCCTCTAGCGGGTCGCGGAGCGTATAGGCTGATCCGGCATTTATCTGGGCAGCGGTGATCGTGGGCTCGTAAGCGGCCAGTGTGCAAGAAGTGCGCTTACAAGGGGAGATCTGGCAAAACTGGGACGCCCCGTCAGACCCCTGACATCGGCTCGGCAAACTACCCACCCAACCATCGCTTCAGGACAATGAACGCTATCGCCTTTTCTCAGTCAGGTTTATTGGCCAAGCCGTTGTCGGATTGTCGGGTTTTTGGGGTTCAAAGGCTGGAAGCAGTTCAAAATATGCACAATTTGCACAGATTTGTCGGGATCGCCGACAACGGTAACTCGTTGATTAAATTATAACTTAATTATTTTGAAGGACTTATGCAGATTTCTGGCGGAGAGAGGGGGATTCGAACCCCCGATAGAGCTTTTGACCCTATAACGGTTTAGCAAACCGCCGCCTTCAGCCGCTCGGCCATCTCTCCGGGTCTCAAGGGGATTATACCGGATGATGCGCTT
>Ga0224555_1001083_pt1 | contig 39986 bp, 34 predicted proteins | sample 714S23034metaG_FD_180687 | JGI IMG/M metagenome (GOLD analysis project Ga0224555, IMG submission 180687) | Peat soil microbial communities from Stordalen Mire, Sweden - 717 S2 30-34 | ecosystem: Environmental > Terrestrial > Soil > Wetlands > Peat | place: Sweden: Norrbotten County, Stordalen... | reverse complement strand
CCGCTCGCGCATTCTCGTAACTGGAGCGCAGCTTAGCCTCAAATTTCTCGCGCTCGTCCTTATCGGCAGGAACGATTCGCAGGCCCAAGCTTGCCGTGTAATTGAACGCAGATGACAGAATTGCCATATGCTTCCAGAGCTGGCCGAGACGCGAAAACTCTTCAGTCATCCTGAGTTTGTGGGCGAGACTTAGTGAGTCCAGTTCGACCTGATAGCGGTTAGTAGCTTTGTCGAGTTCACCCTTTGCGGTCTGAAGTATTTCAGCGTACTTATGTTTTTCCTTTTCGATCGCACGGTCCGCCCACAGCTTACCAAGGTAGTTTGACAGACCGAAAACAATCCCTGCGCCTCCCCCAAGGGATACAATGACGGCCGTTACAAGTTGAAACGCAATAGTCCAATTCATGGGATTTTCCTCCCCCGCTCCCAATATCCATCTTCAACCGCTCGGGGCGCTTTTCCTGAATAATCTTTCTACCGGCTCCCAGCGATCATTTGTGCGGCGTGCTGGAGGCTGGTGTCGGTGACTTTTGCCCCGGACAACATGCGGGCGACTTCGTGGGTGCGGGCGCGGTCGTCGAGGACGCGGATGCGGGTTTGCGTGCGGCCGTCCTTCTCGCGCTTTTCGACGGCGAGATGTTGATCGGCGAAGGCGGCGATCTGCGGGAGGTGGGTAACGCAGAGAACCTGCTGGGCGCGGGCGAGGGCCTTAAGCTTCTGGCCAACAGCTTCGGCGGCGCGGCCTCCGATGCCAATGTCGATTTCGTCGAAGACGAGTGTGCGTGGCGTGGTTTTCTTTCTTGATTTGGACGATGAGCATTCTTCGACGGCGACTTTCAAAGCAAGGAGCACGCGGGAGAGCTCGCCGCCGGAAGCGATTTCAACCAGCGGCTTGAGCGGCTCGCCGGGGTTGGTGGCGATGCGGTATTCGACCGAGTCCCAGCCGGCGGAGGTCCAGTGGGGATTTTCGGACTTGCTTCCCTCGGGGGCTGAAGCCCCATCGCTTTTTGCGTCCTTATTGGCACGACTGAAGTCGTGCCCTGACACTTCGTGCGACGCGCCGGCGGCTTTCTCCGGGCCTAAAGGCCCGCGCGAGACTACGGCCTTTTTGTCAGGGCTAAAGCCCTGACCTCCCTCCGTCGAAACTCGTTCTGCGGAGGTGACGGCGACCTGGAACTTCACCTTCATGGCGAGCGAATTGATCTGCGCCTCGGCGAGCTTGGCGAGCTTGGACGCGGCGGCCTCGCGGTCGGCGGTGAGAGCGGTGGCGGCTTTGCGGTAGGCTGCGGCGGCTTTGTCGAGATCGGCGCGGAGGATCTTGAGAATCTCGTCGCGGTCTTCGACCTCGGAGAGCTTGCGGGCGACGTCTTCGCCGAAGGCAATGACCTCGGCGACGGTCTTTCCGTATTTCCTTTTGAGCCGATCGATGAGAGCGAGGCGGTCTTCAATTTCAGCGAGGCGCTCGGGCGAAGCGTTGATGCCCTCGGCGTAATCGCGGAGCGAGGCGGCAATGTCGGAGATGGTGGCGCGGGCGGAGGCGAGCTGCTGCGCGGGTTCGGCAAAACGGGCGTCATAGCGGGCGAGCTCCTCGACGTTGCGAATGCCGTCGCGCAGAGCGGCTTCGGCGCTGGCACTCCCTTCGTAGAGCTGGTCAAATGCGCTCATGGCGGCGGCGTAGAGTTTTTCCGCGTTGGCGAGGACGCGCTTTTCGGTCTCGAGGGCCTCGTCTTCGCCGGGAGTGAGGTGGGCTTGCTCAATTTCCCTGCTCTGATAGGTCCAGAGGTCGACCATGCGCAGGCGGTCCTGTTCGCCGTGAAGGAGGTCGTTGAGCTTGCCGGCGGCGGCGTGCCAATGAGCGTGAGCCTCGGCGACCGGATCTAACGAAATGCCGGCGAAACGGTCGAGCAGAAGGCGCTGCTGCGCCTGGTCGAAGCTGGAGAGGCTTTCAGTCTGCGCGTGAACGAGCGCGAGCTCGGGCGCGAGCTGCTTAAGGACCTGGACGGTGGCGGGCTGGTTGTTGACGAAAACGCGACCTTTGCCGGTGGAAAGGATTTCGCGGCGAAGGATGATTTCGGCGCCCTCGGCATCGATTCCGTTAGCTTCGAGGATGGATTCGGCGCCGGGCGTGGATTCGAAGACGCAGGAGAGAGCGGCCTTGTCGGCGCCGTGGCGGACCAGCTCTCCCGACCCTTTGCCTCCTAACAGGAGAGCCAGAGCGTCGACGAGGATGGATTTGCCCGCGCCGGTTTCGCCGGTGAGGAGGTTGAGGCCGGGCCCGAAGGAGGCGATGGCGTGATCGATGACGGCGTAGTTTTCAGCGCGCAGTTCGACGAGCATGGTTGATCCGTTTTATCACGGCGTTCGGAGGGTGAACGAACCTAGTCTCCCGCCCAAGCGGCAAAAATCCGCCGCGGCGGACGGTTAGGGTGGGGTACCCGTTCCCCGTGAAAAGCAACCGCAGATCCTTCGACTCCCTCCGTCCGCCGCGGCGGACTTCGGTCGCTCAGGATGACAGCGCTCAGAATATTACACAACGGGAATCCGAGCGCAGCATAGCATGAACGGGCCTCGAGAGGAGTGCCGCTCGCCACTCGGGCGATGGAAACAGAAGCGCGCGGGGTGGGGCGCCCGCAACCGCGCGGATGCGGTGGCCGGGCAAGCGGGCGCACCCAAACGGTCACTTGGGCGGGAGAACGCGGTCTGGTACCGTTGAGAATGAGGTGAATGGCGATTTTTACCGCAGCATTGGCGTTGTTTTTGCAGACTGACGGCGGCGCGGGGGGTGGCGCTTCGCCCTCGCCGGGCTTCGGCGAACTGGCCGACATGATGAGCAATGTCGGGCCGGTCGCGATTTTCGTGCTGATCCTGCTCCTGCTGGCCAGCCTTTACTCGTGGATGATCATTCTGGGCAAGATTTCGACGTTCAGCAAGGCGACCGCGCAGAGCAGGAGATTCATTCGCGCGTTTCGCAAGGCGACGCGACTGCAGGAGATTGCGGCGCTGACCGGCGAGTACAGCGCGAGCCCGCTGGCGCAGGTGTTTGAGGATGTGTACGAGACGTACAAGCGGCAGACGGGCGGGTCGGGGCCTCCGCGGAACCTGACGCCGCTGGAGCGCACGGCGCAGACGGCGGCGAGCACAGCGGTGACGGCGCTGGAGCGGCGCATGACTTGGCTGGTGACGATCGGAGCGACGAGCCCGTTTGTGGGACTGTTTGGAACGGTGATGGGAGTGGTCGATGCGTTCCACGGGCTGGGGACAGCGGGAGCGGCGACGCTGCGCGCCGTGGCGCCAGGCATTAGCGAGGCGCTGATTACGACGGCGGCGGGATTGTTTGTGGCTGTGCCGGCGGTGGTGGCGTACAACCAGTTTTCAGCGCGGATCAGGATTTTCGCGTCGGCTACGGACGACTTTTGCCGCGAGCTGCTGAACTCGCTGGAGGAGATGCCGCAGCGGACGCAGGCGCCGGCGGCGCCGCGTGCGCCAGCCGAGATGCCTCGCGAGGCAGAGCGCAGTCTATATAAGTAGAGGCGCGGGCGGAGTGGCGGGTGGACCAGGATTCTGACTGGTTGGATTCGTACCTGAAGCACCGTGGTATCCCAGGTCCGAAAATCCGGACCTGGGGCACCCATTTTTGTGGGTGGGAGAAATCAGGTTGTGGGTGGGGTTGGGTTCGTGCCATCCCACCCTTCGCCAGAAAAAAGGCGAAGGATGGGGCACCCACTCAAGGCCATTGAATAGGTTGAGCGAAGAGGTTCATCGTGGCATTCACGACAATCAACGGACAGACACGATCGTCGCTGGCGGAGATCAACATTACGCCGCTGGTGGACGTAGTGCTGGTGCTGCTGGTGATCTTCATGATCACCGAGCCGGTGCTGCAGTCGGGGATTGAAGTGAATGTTCCCAAGACGCGGACGGTAAAACAGATTACCGAGCAGCGCATGGTAGTGACGATCGACCGCGATCAGAATGTGTTTCTGAACGATCAACCGGTGAACGTGCACGATCTGCCGGCACGGCTGCACCAGGCGGGAGTGGATCCGGCGCACCAGTCGATCTATTTGCGCAGCGACGAGCGGGTGCCGTTCGGGGCCTTCGCCAGCGTGATGGACGCGGTGAAGCAGTCGGGAATCACGAATGTGTCGATCGTGACGCAGCCGCTGGAGCTGAAGGGATCGGCGGGGAGCGGCGGGAATTGAGCGAGGCGAATTTCGGTTGCGAGTCGAGTTATCCGAGGTCTCAAAAGCGAGATCTGGGGCACCCCTCTGGCAGCGAGGACGCTGCCAGTACAGCCGGACTGGAGTCCGGCGCTACTGGATCGTGATAAGGAACCATGGACAGCGTTCTTGAGGGCGGCGAACACCTGGAGCGCGAACTGGCGCGGGAGCCCTTTGCGGGGCCGGCGGCGGGCTCGGCGGGGCTGCATCTCGCGATCGCGGCGATGCTCGTGTCTTACGCCTGGGCGATGGGGCTCTTCCATCACAACTTCTGGGGCACGGCAGGCTCAGGCGGATCGATGCAGGTGACGCTGACAAACGCGCTGCCGCTGCCGGCCGATCAGATCAACCAGAATGTGCTGGCGACGGAAACGCCGAGCAAGGCGCCGGCCACGCCGAGCCCGAAGGAACAGAAACACGTGGATGAGACGGCGGTTCCGATTCTGGGCAAGCCGGCAAAGCCCACGGCGCAAAACATTCCGAAGACGCAACTGCACCAGCCGCAGCCCAAGCAGAACGTGGCGCAGTACGGCGAGCAGAACGGCTCGGTGATGCCGCACCAGATGCAGCCGGGATCCAGCGGGCCGACGACGGTCGGGGACAACAACTTTGCCAGTCTGTTTCCGTGGTATGTGGACCAGATCAACCGGAAGATGTCGCAGAGCTGGGACAAGGCACAGGTTGATCCGCGGACACCGAAGGGCGCGCGCGTGTTCCTGGATTTTTCGATTTATCGGGATGGCAGCCACAGCCGGCCGCAGATCGACACTTCAAGCGGAAGCCCGACGCTGGATAACTCGTGCATGCTTGGCGTGCAGCGCGTGGATACGTTCGGCCAGCTGCCGCCGAACTATAATCAGAGTACGTTGAAGGTTTCGTACTACTGCGAGTACTGAAAGGCAGCTTTCAGCTATCAGCCGTCAGCTTTCAGCTTGTTGGTGGCCAAGCAGGCGGTCGTAGTGAAAGGCGACGAAGGATGGAACGATTGCATCGTTGCTGAAGGCTGATAGCTGAAGGCTCACGAAGAAGAACGCGAAACTAGCATTTTGGCAGCACCGATGGACAAGCAAGATAGGCTCCCTTGGTTAGGGCGTGCGCACAAACCTCTGTTACCCCAACAGGAAGGATTGCAGAACGCATGAAGGCAACAATTCGGGTCTTCCCCCTGTTCTTACTTTCTCTGGCGTATCTTTCAGCGCCGCAAATCTCCGCTCAAGACTGGGTACACACGGGAACGAACCTGGGCAACGAGCGGATTCGGCTGGCCGCGGCAGACTTCAAGCCGGTGGGGAGCGATCCCGGAACGGCGCCGCTGAAGGCGATCTTCGACTCCACACTTTATAACGACCTGACGAGCGCTGGAATCTTCGACATGGTGTCAAAGAGCCTGGCGCCGCAGGCGATGCCGGGATCGCCGCAGGAGTTTGCGGCGGATCAATGGTCGGCTGCGCCGGCCAGCGCGGCGATGGTGGCGTTTGGGGCGCTGTCGGCGACAAACGGGCGGCTGGTGGTGTACGGATGGCTGACGGACGCGCGCACGGCGGGGAGCGCGCCGGTGCTGGCGTCGCAATACAACGAGGCGGCGAGCCAGGAGATGGCGCGCACGGTGGCGCACCGGTTTGCCGACGAGATCATCTACCGGCTGGGCGGCGCCATCAATGGCATCGCGGAGACGAAGATTTATTTTGTGAGCAACCGGACCGGGTCAAAAGAGATCTGGGTGATGGATTACGACGGACAGAACCAGCACGCGGTCACGCATCTGGGCAGCATTTCGCTCTCGCCGCGCATCTCACCCGATAACTCCCGCATCGCGTTTGCTTCGCTGGGAGGTGACGGGTGGGCGATTCGCATGTTTTCGCTGGACCTGGGGCGGCTGGTGAGTTTCCCTGGAGGGTCCGCGGGTGGGAGCAACCAGTCGCCGGCGTGGTCGGCAGACGGCGCGAGAATTGCGTTCTCTTCGGCCCGCGGAGGGCACCCGGATATCTGGATTTCCGACGTGAGCGGCGCCAACGCGCACAGCATCTCGTCGTTCGGTTCGGATGTTTCGCCGGTGTGGAATCCGCGCACCAGCAACCAGATTGCATTTGTGAGCGGGCGGACGGGCGAGCCGCAGATCTACGTTATGGACAAGGACGGCGCCAACGTGCAGCGCATGACGGACGGCGGTTATGCCATCTCGCCCTCGTGGTCGCCGAACGGCGGCCTGCTGGCGTTTGCGTGGAACCGCAAATACGGTCCCGGCGATCCCGGCGGGTATGACGTCTACGTGATGGATATTGCCAGCAAGAACTGGCTGCAAGCGACCCACGAAGCCGGCGTTAACGACTTTCCATCGTGGTCGCCGGACGGACGCCACATTGTGTTCCAGCGGCAGATCGGGCATCGCACGCAGATCTGGACCATGCTTTCCGACGGCACCGGTCAGCAGCAACTTACATTTTCCGGCGACAATTCGATGCCGAACTGGAGCTGGAAGTGAGGGCGGCGATCAGTCAGGACCCAAAAGGGCGCCCCGCGTAACGGGTTCCCGCATTTTAATCACGGTCGCGGATTCGATGAACTATCATTTTATGGGTGCTGAAATCGGAAAGCGGCACGCTGCGGTGACAAGAAAACCCGGTTGCCCGAAAGAGCGACTTGACCTTTTTTGAGAAGGAGAATTCCCTTGAAGACACAAAAACTTATGATCGCTCTTGTGCTGGTCGCGCTGACCGCCGTCTCCGGTTGCAAAAAGAAGACCGCGCCCTTGCCGAGTTCCGAAGAGGCGCCGGCAGCAAGCGCGGGCGCGCCGACGGCACAACTGAGCGCGACACCAACGGTTATCTCAGCCGGAGACCAGGTGCAGTTGAGCTGGAAGACGACCAACGCGAGCTCGATTTCAATTGACGGCATCGGCGACGTTCCCTCAGTGGGCGTGAAGACCGTGACGCCGACAGAGTCAACCACCTACCACCTGGTGGCGCGCGGGGACGGAGGGTCGGCCGATGCTTCAGCGTATGTGACCGTGAATGCGCCGCCGGCGATCAGCGTGCCCAGCAAAGGCATGAGCGCGGAGGAAGAGTTCAATGCGAGGGTGCAGCCGGTTTTCTTCGATTATGATACGTACGATATTCGCGGCGACGCACAGGCGATCCTGGCGAAGAATGCCGACTATCTGAATGCGCACCCCGAGATCAAGGTCGTGATCGGCGGCTACTGCGACGAGCGCGGATCGGATGAGTACAACCTGGTTCTGGGCCAGAACCGGGCGCAGGCGGCGAAAACCGCACTGGTTACGGCAGGCATCGCGGCGGATCGCATCCGCGTGATCAGCTACGGCAAGGAAAAGCCGTTCTGCTCCGATTCGACCGAGGAGTGCTGGCAGCTGAACCGCAGAGACGGGTTCACGATCGACAGGTGAGGCAGCTAGTAGCTGTTAGCCTTGGGCTGGCGAGGAAACCGTCAGCAGAATGGGTCTGGCCAAGGCCCGGACCTGCCGGAATTCGATTCGCATCCACACGCGGCAGCCTCGCCCGATCGGCCCGGCTGCCGTATGTTGTATGCAGGGATCCTTTAATCCAGGAAGGCATAAAATCATGCACAAATCAAGCCGACTTCGCCAATGCCTGCTCGCAATTGCGGCGCTGATTCTTCTCCTTGGTCCAGCGGCCATGCCCGCGCACGCGGTCTCAAAGGAGATCGTGGAGCTGCAAACCCAGGTGCAGCAGTTGCTGGATGCGGTGCAGCGGCTGCAATCCACGCTGGATGCGCGCATGGGCGTGCTGGAACACCTGGCGCAGCAGACCGCCGACCAGGCGTCCCAGGTGACCGCGACTGTGAATGCGATGGAGCAGAAGATCAACGCGCAGAACGATGCGGTGAGCGGCAAGGTGGACGCCGTTTCAGGGCAGGTGCAGTCGCTGAACGATTCGGTGGACGAACTGAAGGCGCGGGTTGCCAAGCTGGACAAATCGGTGCAGGATCTGCAGGCGCAACTGCAGGCGATGCAAGCGGCTCAGGCGCAGGCGCAGCCGGGCGCAACGGGACCCGGAGCAACAGGGCCGGGCGGGACGGAAGCACCGGGCGGACAGGAACAGGGACCGGGAGTGCCGGGCACCGCGCCGGGGGGAGCAGCGCCGGGAGCGGGGTCGGGAGCAACTACAGGGCAGCAAGCGCCGCCATTGCAGGAGACTCTGCAGGCAGGCGTTCGCGACTACAACGCCGGACGGTACCAGGTAGCGCAGGGAGAGTTCCAGGACGTGGTGCATTACTATCCGCTCGACGACGTGGCCGGGACGGCGCAGTTCTATCTCGGTGAGATTGCGTACCAGCAAAAGGACTATGCCACCGCGATTAACGACTACAACGCGGTTCTGGAAGGATTCAGCGGCAACGCGAAGGCTGCAGCGGCGCAACTGCACAAAGGGTTCGCGCTGATTGCGCAGGATAAGCGCGAGGAAGGCGAACACGAGTTGCGCTCGCTGATCCAGCGGCATCCGCAGACGCCGGAGGCGAGGGCGGCGCGCGCCAAGCTGGCGGCGATGGGCGTGAAGACGACCACGGCGGGGCAGGCGCACTAGAGAAGCAGGGGTCAGGTTTCAGGGGTCAGGGGTCAGCTTCTAGCTCTTAGTTATTAGCTATTAGCTATTAGCTTTTTGCACGGGATCGCTGGTTTCCAAGTACACGACGAAAAAGCCCCGCGATGAGCGGGGCTTTTATCTGGCGAAAATCCAGGTTTGCGAACATCTGGGATCAGCTTTTGGCGGGAGCGGTGTCGATGGGCACGGTGCCGTCCGGGGCAGCACTGGGTGTTGGGGCGGCGGGTGCGGCCGGCGCGTTTTCGACCGTCGTATTCGCTGCCGCTGCGGCATTGGCGGCTGCCTTCACCACGCTCTTGTGGTGGCGAACATCGGCGCCCTGCACCCAGAAGATGACGTCCTCAGCGATGTTGGTGGCGTGATCGCCGACGCGCTCGAGGCTGCGGCAGATCATGAGCGCGTTGAGGGCCTGCGGAGCGAGATGGCTCTGCTCCTCCATGACTTTTGTGAGCGCGCGGAAAGCGGCGCGGTTCATCTGATCGACGGCGTCGTCCATGGTGAGCACGCCGCGGGCCAGTTCGGCGTCGCCTTCAATGAAGGCCTGCAGGCTTCTGCGCACCATGTCGGCGGCCATCGAGGCCATGCGGGGAATGTCGACGGGCAGGTCGACGGCGCCAAGGCGCTCCATGTGCCGGACGCGGTCGCTGATGCTTTTGGCGGCGTCGCCCACGCGCTCCAGATCGGCGTTGATCTTGATGACAGCGAGGATGAAGCGCAGGTCGATGGCCATGGGCTGCTCCATGGCCAGCAGGTCGAGCGCGGCCTGGTCGATGTCGCGCTCCATGCGGTTGATGGCGATCTCGCTGCGGCTGACTAGGTCGCAGATGGAGAGGTCGCGGACCCGGTAAGCCTCAATGGCGCGCTGGATCGCCTGCTCGGCGAGCCCGGCCATAACCAGGAGATTCTCCTTGAGGTCTTCCAGGCTCTGTTGAAAACGTATGCGTGTCATCCAAACCTGCCCGTGATGTAATCCTCCGTGCGCTTGTCAGAAGGATTGGTGAAGATTTTGTGGGTCGAATCGAACTCGACCATGCGGCCGTTGAGGAAGAAGCCGGTATTCTCTGCCACGCGGGCCGCCTGCTGCATATTATGCGTCACAATCACGATCGTGTACTGCGACTTTAGTTGGAAGATGAGGTCCTCGATCTTGGAGGTGGAGACGGGATCGAGTGCCGAGGCCGGCTCGTCCATGAGGAGGACTTCGGGGTCGACGGCGAGGGCGCGCGCGATGCAGAGGCGCTGTTGCTGGCCGCCGGAGAGGCTGGCGCCGGATTTTTTCTTCAGGTCGTCTTTGACCTCGTCCCAGAGGGCCGAGTTCTTCAAGGATTTTTCGACGACTTCGTCGAGGGAGCGGCGGTTGGAGTAGCCGTTGAGCTTGAGGCCGGCGGATACGTTGTCGTAGATGGACATGGTGGGAAAGGGATTGGGGCGCTGGAAGACCATGCCCACGCGGCGGCGGATTTCAACGGGCGTGGTGTCGTTATAAATATCGAGGTCGCCGATGCGGACCGTGCCGGTGACGCGGGCGATGGGATTGGTCTCGTGCATGCGGTTGAGGCAGCGCACAAAGGTGCTCTTGCCGCAGCCGGAGGGGCCGATCAGCGCCGTGGCGTGATTCGCGGGGATATTCAGATTGATGTCCTGCAGCGTGTGATTGGTGCCGTACCACGCATTCAGGTTCGTAACCTCGATTCCGACTCCCACTCAGCTTGCCCCTTTCAAGACGCCGCGGCTGGTGACAAAGCGAACCAGCGAGACGGCGAGCACAATGAGAACAATCAAAACCAGCGCTCCCGCCCAGGCCAGCCGGTGCCAGTCGTCATAGGGAGAGATGGCGTAGACATAGATTTGCAGGGGAAGTGCGGCAATGGGCTCGTTGAGGCTGGTGCTCCAGAAATCGTTGCCTAACGCGGTGAAAATGAGAGGCGCGGTTTCTCCGGCGACACGCGCGAAGGCCAGCATGCAGCCGGTGATAATTCCGGGCGAGGCGGTCTTGAGGGTGATGGAGATGACCGAGCGCCAGTTGGGAACGCCCAGTCCCAGAGCGGCTTCGCGCACAGCATGAGGAACCATGAGGAGCATCTCCTCAGTGGTGCGGCAGATGGTGGGGACCATCATGATGCCAAGCGCCACGCCGCCGGCGAGAGCCGAGAAATGATGCTGCGGCACGACGATGAGCGAATAGGCGGCGAGGCCCATGACGATGGAAGGAACGCCGTTGAGCACGTCGGCGGTGAAGCGGACGGCGTTGGCAAGCTTGGTGCCACGGCCAAACTCGGCAAGGTAGACGCCGCCGCCGATGCCAATGGGAACTCCGATGAGGCTGGCGAGAGCGAGAAGAGTGACCGAGCCGACGATGGCGTTGGCCATTCCGCCGCCCGACACGCCGACCGGCGCGGGAACCTTGGTAAAGAAATCGAGATTCAGCGAACTGGCGCCTTTGAGGATGAGGTAGATGAAGATCGCGACCAGCGGCAGAATGACGAGGAGTGTCGACAACACCGCGAGAACGGTTGCGGCCTTGTCAACCACCCAGCGCACCTGCGCGCGCATTTTGAATTCCTGCTGCACGTTCTCTTCAGTTCCCTTCCCTGGCAATTGCCGATCGTATTCCTGCTGCTCAACGTTGCATTGCCGGAGCTCCGCGCGTCACCGCCCAGACGAGCAGGCGGGCAATTGCGTTCACAATAATGGTGACGATAAAGAGCGCGAGGCCGATCTCAATCAGCGCGCTCAGGTGCATGTCGGTCACGGCCTCAGTGAATTCGTTGGCAATGACAGAGGCCATCGTGGCGCCATTGGCCAGCAAAGAACGATGAATTTCAGCGGTGTTGCCAATGACCATGGTGACGGCCATGGTTTCGCCCAGCGCGCGGCCGAGGCCGAGAATAACGCCGCCGACGATGCCGACGCGGGCGTTGCGCAGGACGCCCATGCGAATCATCTCCCAGCGCGTGGCGCCAAGGGCCAGCACGGCTTCGCGTTGCGAGTGGGGCACAGCGGTCATTACCTCGCGCGTAAGCGAGGAGATGATGGGCAGGATCATGATGGCGAGAATGACAGCGGCCGCGAAAAAGCCGAGCCCTGTGGGATTGGTGTCGTCAAAGAATCCTGTCCAGCCGAAGAGCCTGATCAAGACCGGGTTAACGTGCTCGCGCATCAGCGGCACCAGGACAAAGACGGCCCACAAACCGTAAATGATGCTGGGAATGGCGGCCAGCAATTCGGTGAGGAAGGCCAGCGGCGCGCGCAGAATTCCGGGACACATTTCAGTCAGGAAAATAGCGACGCCGATCGCCAGCGGAACCGCCAGCAGCAACGAGAGAAGCGAGGAAACCAGCGTGCCATAGACGAATGGCAGTGCGCTGAAGTAGCCGTTGACCGGATCCCAGTAGGAAGGCAGGCCGGTCGTGGGGTCGATGTAGGTCTTCCAGAAGAACTGGAAGCCGAAAGCGTGCCAGGAGAGCTGAGAGCGCTCGACCAACTGCCAGGCGATGAGGACCACAATGGCAAAGATGCTGAGCGCGCACAGAACCATGAGCGCCCGAAAGACCCGGTCGGCGATTGCGGAATTGCCGCGCGCGAGCAGAAAGCGGCGAATGGCCGAGTGCTCCTGCGGAGGCGCCGGGGCGGAGGCCTGTGGCGGGATGGAGGCAGCTTCCGGTTGAGTCTGGGGCGGAGAGATGCGAATCTCAGGCACGGTGGCATCCACATAAGTCAGGCTACCGGGCAATTATGAACGCGAGGTTACAACGAAGCAAAATCAAGCGCATACGGGTGGAAATCTGGCTGGGCCGGAGCCGCCCTGAGGCAGCCGCCGAACGAGCGGAAGGAGACCACGAACGGCCAAAAGTGAGTAAAAATGCGGCTTTTCGGGCTGCCGCACGCCATATCGTCAGCAGAAAATCGATGTACTGCCCAGAATGCGTCTACCTTCCTTATGGGTGAGCGTGGTACAACTCCAACATGGCAAAGGGAAAGGACGCTGCACCGACCGGCCATGTGAACCTGCGCATGCTGGCCGATCATCTGGGGCTTTCCCAGACGACGGTTTCCCTTGTGCTGAACAACTCGCCCAGCGCCAAATCCATCCCCCAGGAGACGCGAAAACGGGTCGAGGAGGCCGCGGAAAGGCTGGACTACCGGCCCAACTATTTTGCGCGGTCGCTGCGTCAAAGCCGGTCGATGAGTGTGGGCGTGCTGGCGCCGGACCTGAGCGAAGGCTACTTTACGCGCGTGATGAGCGGCGTGGTGCAGGAGCTGACCGCGGCCCATTATTTCTATTTCACGGCATGCCACGATTGGAATCCGGAGCTGATCGAAAAGTACCCCCGCATGCTGGTCGAGCGTGCGGTGGACGGCTTCCTGCTGCTGAATACCGCCGTAGAAGAGCTTGCGGTACCGGTACCAGTGGTCGCCATTTCTGCGCACTGCGCGGCAGACAAGGTCACGAATATCGTGCTCGATCACCACCTGGCGGTGCGGCAGGCGCTGGAGCATTTGTACAAGCTGGGCCACCGGCGGATTGCCATCATGCGCGGCCCGCGCGTCATTCCCGACTCGGAGTTCCGCTGGGAGAGTATTCAGCAGGTGGCCAGAGAGATGGATCTCAAGCTGGATCAGGACCTGGCGATCCGCATCGACGCGGCAGGATGGTCAACGAAGAACGGACAGCACCCGATGGCGCCGGAGATCGGCTATGGACCGATGCAGACCTTGCTCGGAAAAACGCGCGACTTCACCGCGGTGTTTTGCTTCAATGACATTGCGGCGATCGGCGCTATTCGCGCGCTGAAGGACGCGGGGCTAAGCGTGCCGGGAGACGTTTCGGTGGTGGGATTCGACGATATTATGTCGGCGGCTTACGCAACGCCTTCTCTCACCACGGTGCGCCAGCCGCTGGCGGAGATGGGCCGGCGCGGCGCGAAGGTCCTGCTGGAGCGGATTGCAGACAGGAAGAAAGCGTTTCCAACGGACATCTTCATGGAATCGGAGTTGATTATCCGCGAATCGACCGGGCCGGCAAAGAATTTGAGTTGAGCCAAGGATTCAGCTGCAGGCGGCGGCAAGCCAGCGGCTGACGTAGACCTGCGCGTGCGCTTCGCCGCAGTAGTGGCGCGCGCCCGGCGAGTCGGCCGCTTCTTTGGTCCATTTGTAGACCGTTAGCTGGGCGTCATTGCAATGGACCACGACCCAGTGCTGCGGATTGTCGCTCTCTTCGCTGCAGATTTCACATCGATAGTTGGTGCCGATCATAGAGCGACCTCCAGCCTAGATTTCAAATCTAATACGAGCCTTGGGCTCCTTGACTCCTCAGCCGATAAACTACAAAATTGTGACTTTACAGGAAGGTCCACAGGCCGTGAGAACCAGAGTGACTCTAAAAATCGAAGCTAGCCTGCTGCGGGAGGTTCAAGTTCTCGCGGCCCGGGAGGGCTCTTCGATCAAAGACCTGCTTACATCTCATCTGGAGCAAGCGGTGCGCAAACGCAAACAATATCGGCAGGGGCGCCGGAGCGCGCTTGCACGGCTCAAAAGCGGATACGATCTGAACATCACGCCGCTCCGCTCGCGAGACAAGCTGCATCAGAGAACCAGCAACTGATCTCTGATCTCTGTCTTTACTCGAGCATCTGCAGATCGAGGGGCTCGACGAGCATGCAATCCATGGATTGGATGTGGGCCAGAGCGCGCTTCAGCGCGGAGGATTTGCAAGGCTCGACGGTAACCACGAAGGGCAGCGCGTCAGCCGGATAGCCGGCCTTTTGCACGATGGCGCGAATGTTGATCTGCTCCTCGGCAAGCGCGGTAGTGATGGCGGCCACGATGCCGGGGCGGTCACGCACGAGGAAGCGGATGTAATGAGGGACCTCGAACTCGTCGCCGAGACGCGCCGGGGCTGAGGGAATTTCGACGCGCTGCGATCCGTGCGCGAGGGCGAGCAGATCGCTGACGACTGCGACGGCCGTTGGATGACCGCCTGCGCCGTGGCCGGAAAAAACAACGTCGCCGCCGTAGTGGCCGCTGGCGATGACCATATTCTCCGTTCCCTGCGACCAGGCAAGAGGAGAACGCAGCGCGACGAGCATGGGACCGACGGTGGCCGCAATCCGCCCCACGACCTGCTGCGCGCGCGATACCTGGCGAATGGTGCAGCCAAGATCGCGGGCATAGCTGAAGTCAACTGGCGTGATGGTGGCGATGGAGCGCGGCACGATTTCGTCGGGGTCGACCTGCACGCGGAGAGCGAGCCGCATGAGAATAGCGAGCTTGGCGCGCGCGTCGAATCCACCCACGTCCTCGGTGGGGTCGGCTTCGGCATAGCCTTTGGCCTGCGCTTCGGCCAGCACTGTGGCATACTCCGCGCCTTCCTCCATTTTGCTCAGGATGAAATTGCAGGTACCGTTCAAAATGCCTTCCAGGCGCTCGATGCGATCGCCTGCCATGCCTTGCTCGAGGCCGGGAATGACGGGGATTCCGCCGGCCACAGCAGCACCGTATTTGAGATGGCCGCCTTTGGCCGCGGCCAGCCGCTCCAGATCGATGCCGTGATAGGCGATGAGTTTCTTGTTGGCGGTGACTACGCTTTTGCCTGCCTCGAGCGCGCGGCGCACCCAGGTTCCAGCGGGATCGAGGCCACCGGCGAGCTCGACGATTACGTCCACATCGGAAGCGAGCACGGCATCGGCGTCTTCGCTCCAGACGATGCTTGGCGGCGCCCAGGCCACGCGTTTGCGCGCGACCTTGCGATTGAAGACGTGAGTCAGCTCGAGGCCTTGCGGTTTGGACTCGACGAGGATGCGCGCCACCGAACTGCCCACGGTGCCAAAGCCAAAGATGGCAATGCGCAGATGGCGCGCGGAGCCGGGCTTGCGCGTGTGCGCGGCAGGTGCGTCGGACGACGGAGCTGAGCTGTGCGCTTGAGGCACCGGAATCTTCCTTTGCTTTGTGCCGGCGGAGCGAAACCGAGCAACAATTCGATGATACCCGAGGAAAGCAGTGGACAGTGATCAATGGTCAGTCATCGGCGAGCTGAGGTCCGCTCTCGTCTCTTGTCCTTGAGCGGCGAGCGGATCATTGTCACTTTCTTGTCACCGGCGGGTCTGCGGTGTTGAGTGTCTGCTAGCATGAGCTTCAGATGCGGCGCGGCTTCTCCATTTTTCTGATCCTGTTTTTCGGACTCGGACCGCTGTCGGCTTTCGTCGATAGCAGCGGCGACGCAGGCTTGCCGCCGTGCTGCCGGAGGCACGGGGCGCACCACTGCGCGATGTACGCGCAAATCATGGCCATGAGGGCCGGCCGTGGCATCGATCCGGCGCCGGGCTTTTCTGCTCCGCTGACTTGCCCGCTCTATCACGGGCCAGCACTGTCGATGCTGGTGCCGGCTCATGCGCTCGCGGCAGCGGCGACAAGTTTTCGCGCTGAGTTCAAGCGCACTCCAGCTCCCGCGTTCGAGCGGATGGCGGCATTTTCTTGCCCCAGCCGCGCGCACGCCGGGCGCGGCCCTCCGATGGCAGACTGCTGCTAAATCCTGCGTTGAACAACTTGCTTTGATTTTGCCGGGACGATTCTATTCGTCCGCTTGATGGAACGCGTGCGCCGATGTGGCGTCGCGGTGCGAGAGTGGAGACCGTCTTGCGCAGGCGGTTGTTGCTGGCGCTTCCCCAATCGCTGCCCGTCATCGTGCCGCCTTGAAAGCTGCGCGCGACGACTGCTTGTGTTCGAGCCGGCTTCGTCCGGAGGTCTTCTTTCATGCGACGTTTTTATCTTCTCGTGGCAGCGCTTTCGTTGGCCGGTTCCCTTCCCGCATCTGCGACTGTGTTCGCCACGGTGCACGGAGTGGTTCACGACCAGCAGCACCGGCCGATTGCGGGAGCGACGGTGACGCTCGAAGCCGCGGATTCCGATTTCGCGCTGCATGCTACGACGAATGCCGATGGAGAATTCGAATTGCCGCAGGCGCCGATCGGCGTGTACCGGCTGACGGTTGCGGCAAGTGGATTTGCCAGCGCGACGCAGACATTGACGGTAGCCTCGGGAACCAATCCGGTGCTGCACATTCCGTTGGAGGTGGCGGGAGCTACACAATCGGTGGTTGTAAACGGGACGGCCAGCTCGGCCGATACGGTGACGCCGACGACGCTGATCACGCGGCAGACGATCGACGAGACGCCGGGCGCGGAACGCACCACGGGCACGGAGATGATTACCGACTACGTGCCCGGCGCATACATGACGCACGACATGCTGCACATGCGCGGAGGCCACCAGACAAGCTGGCTGATCGATGGAGTGGCGATTCCCAACACAAAGATTGCGTCGAACGTGGGGCCGCAGATCGATCCCAAGGACATCGATTCGATGGAGACCGAGCGCGGGAGCTACGACGCCGACCTGGGCGACCGCACGTATGGAATGTTCAACGTGCTGCCGCGCAATGGATTCGAATTCAACCGCAACGGCGAGGTGATGCTCTACGCGGGCAACTTGTATACCGGCGAGGTGCAGGTTGCGCTTGGCGACCACTCGGAGAAGAGCGCGTGGTACGCGAGCGCAACGGGGTCGCGGTCGAACTACGGGCTGGCGACGCCTGTGGCGGCGATCTACCACGATGCGACGAACTCCGAAAGCGGATTCGTGTCGCTGATCCGGAACCAGACGCCCAAAGATCAGTTGCGCGTGGATGGGCAGTACCGGCAGGATTTCTTTCAGGTTCCGTACAATCCGAGCCAGAACGACTACGAATGTCCCGGCGGCAACACGGGCTACTACTGTTCCTGGGGCCTGCGCGACACGCAAAGCGAACGCGATTCGTTTGCGATTGCGAACTGGGTGCATACAATCTCTCCAAAGGCGCTGATTTCGGTAGCGCCGTTCTACCACTTCAACCAATCAGACTACGATTCGCTCGCAACGGACCGGCCGGTGGCGACGACCTGGCATCAGCGATCAAATTATGCGGGCGCGCAGGCCGATGCGCGCCTCGATGCGGGCCCCAATGCATTTTTGAACAGCTTCTCCGGCGGTATGTACTCGTTCTACCAGAAGGAAGACGATCTGTTTGGCGTACAGGTGAACGATGAAAGCGGGCCGTCGCAGCCCAACACTCCGGCCAATGAAAGCGCGGGCCTAGTGGAGTTTTCCGTTGGCGATCATCTGCGGCTGGGAAAATACGTGACGCTGCTGGGCGGCGAGCGATTCTCGATTTACCGCGCCGAGCTGGACGAAAGCGCTACGTATCCACGCATCGGGGCGACGGTGCGGATTCCGAAACTGAATTGGGTGCTGCGGGGATTCTATGGGCACTTCTTTCAGCCGGCGCCGATCCTTACGGTTTCAAGCGCGGTGCTCAATTATGCGGGCAGCTCAGGAGGCGGCGAGAACACCTTCACGCCGTTGCCCTCGGAGCGCGACGAGGAGCATCAGTTCGGCATCGAGATTCCCTACCGTGGCTGGATGCTGGATGTGGACACGTTCAAGAATCGCGTGAACAACTTCCTCGATCACTCCTGCATTGGTGAATCGAACGCATGCATTCCCATCGCCGTGGATGGCGCGCTGATTCGCGCGTGGGAGATGACGCTACACTCGCCGTCGCTATGGCGCTACGGACAGTTCTATGTAACGTACTCCAACCAGATTGCCGAGCAGCGCGGGAATATTGTCGGCGGATTTACGTGCAGCATTGCCACCGATCCGGCGTGCGACCTGGGGCCCGATTACATTGCGCTCGACCACGACCAGCGGGACACGCTCAACACGGGCTTCACGGCGAAATTGCCGGCGCACACGTGGTTCGCGACCAACGTGTACTACGGGTCGGGATTTACGAACGGGCTGGCGTGCTCCGACCCATCGTCTTGCCCCAATGACAACAGTCCATACCTGGGCCCGTATCTGCCGGTACACACGACGTTCGATGCGTCAGTGGGGCACGCGCTTGGAGAAAACTGGAAGCTGTCGGCGACGGTAATCAATGCGACCAATCACCGCGTGCTGCTGGACAACTCGATCACCATCGGCGGATTCCACTGGAACGATCCACGGATGTTCGCGGTGGAGGCGCGGTACCGGTTCAAGTTTTAGCAAGTTCGCGAGTTGGCGCCCGCTTCGCGGGCGTTAGCAAGTTCGCGGGTCGGTGCCAGAAGGAATGAACATCGGGAGTGCAGGCGAATCAGGATTGGACCGCGAACAGCCCCGGCAGCACCTGGCCGGCGTTGCCTTCGACGATGTGGGTGAAGGCGGAAGCGTTGAGCGGCGGCTCGGGACCGATGTAGACCGTTTGTGCGCCGGACTGCCGTGCCCAACTGACGAAGCCGGCCGCTGGATACACGTTGCCCGAGGTGCCGATGACGATCATCAGCGTGGATTCGGCGATTTCATGCTCGATGCGGGGCATGTCGAGAGGAATCTCGCCGAAGAAGACGATGTGCGGGCGCATGCGGCCACCGCAGGAGCAGCGACCGACCTCGTCGAGACTCGCGTAAATGGCGCGGTCTTCGATGGGCGGGCGACCGCACTCGCGCTCGCAGCGCGCTTTGGCCAGCTCGCCGTGCATGTGAACGAGATTCCGCGATCCGGCGCGCTCGTGGAGATCGTCGACGTTTTGAGTGCAAAGAAAATAGCGGCCAGGGAGCTGCGCTTCAAGCTCAGCGAGAGCGACGTGCGCTGGATTCGGATTGGCTTTGCTGCCTTGGGCGCGGCGCGCGGAATAGAAGGTCCAGACTCCGGCGGGATCGCGACGCCAGGCATCGGGCGTGCACACATCCTCAACGCGGAAACCAGCCCACAGGCCGTCTGAGGCGCGAAAGGTTGGCAGTCCGCTTTCGGCGCTGATGCCGGCGCCAGTGAGGACGAAGACGCGGTCGGCGGGCTTGATGGGGATTTGAGACATTGTCTTTTCAGCTTTCAGCCGTAAGCTTTCAGCTGTCAGCTTTTTTCGTGGCACTGCGGACGGATTCAGCTCTCACAAGCTAAAGGCTGAGAGCTGACGGCTGAAAGCTGTCTTTACGGCACAAGCAAAACCTTGCCGGTGGTCTTGCGTTCTTCCATATCGATCTGGGCCTGGGCGGCTTCGGCGAGGGGATAGGTGTGCTCGGTGCGGAGTTTGAGCTCGCCTTTGGCGGCCCAGCCGAGGACCTCGCCTGCGCGCCACTCCAGCTCTGCGCGCGTGGCGATGTAGTGCCAGAGCGTGGGCCGGGTAAGAAAGAGCGAACCTTTGCTGTTGAGCAGACTGGGATCGAAGGGCGGAACGGGACCGCTGGACGCGCCAAACAACGCCAGCAGCCCGCGGGGATGCAGGCAATTGAGGCTACCATCGAAGGTTGTCTTGCCGACCGAGTCGTAGACGACGTCGACGCCTTTGCCGCCTGTGAGACGCTTGACCTCGGCCTCGAAGTCCTTCTCGGTGTAGAGAATCACGTCGGAGGCGCCGGCCTCGCGCGAAAGCTCGGCTTTGGCCTTGGTGGAGACCGTGGTGATGACGCGCGCACCGATGCGAGCGGCGATCTGCGTGAGGAGAAGGCCGACACCGCCCGCTCCGGCGTGGACCAGCGCGGTTTCGCCCTTCTTGAGCGGATAAGTCGAGAAAGCGAGATAGTGCGCGGTCATGCCCTGCAGCATGGCGGCGGCCGCGTGCTCCAGGCTCAAACCCTCGGGGACCTTGACCAGTTGGGCGGCAGGAACGAGAGCGTACTCGGCGTAGCTGCCAATTACACCGGCGGACGCGACTGCGTCGCCTGCTTTGAATCCGTTGACTCCGGGGCCGAGCTCTTCCACAGTTCCGGCAGCCTCGCTGCCCGGAATCAAGGGGAACGAAGCTTTGTAGACGCCCTTGCGGAAGTAGATCTCGATAAAGTTGACGCCGGTGGCCTCGATGCGGATGAGAACCTGGCCGGCCTCAGGCACCGGGATGGGCAGGTCGGCGAGCTCGAGGGCCTCGGGTCCGCCTGCGGCGTGGATCTGGATGGCTTTCATGACTTGCTCAAGAATGAACCTTGAGGCCGGGCTACTGCAAGGGAATTGACAGCGGGGCAGGCAATGGGGAAGACGATTCGCATCCCACCGCGGATTGCCCTCATGGTATGGTTGATGCAAATTCCATTGGCACAGTTAAAGGAGAGTCTCCGGTGCGTCTCCGCTTGTGCTTTGCTGCAACCTTACTCCTACTGGCGCTGCCTGCCGTGGCTCAGGATCGCAGCGCGGGACTGCGAACCGCATTTTCGCGCGCGCAACATCTTCGCCACGGGATCAACGCCTCGCTTTGGTTTGCGCAAGTGCAGGACTATTCTGCGGCGCGCACCAATCGCTTCAATGACGCCGCCGATATCGCGCTGATGGCGCGGATGGGATTTGACAATGTGCGTCTTTGCGTCGATCCCGCGCCGCTGGAACAGCAGCCGCTGGGGCCGGAGGGCATGAATGCCGATTTCCTGCAGCGCCTGGATCGCGCGGTGGATACCATGCTGGCCGACGGCCTGTCAGTGCAGCTCAGCATGTTCCCGGACGAGGGATACAAGACCCAGATCAATGACACGGACGAGGCCGTGAATCGTCTGGCGGCACTGTGGCGGCGGCTGGCAGCACACTATGCCACGCGCGACCCGGAGCGGATGTTCTTCGAGATTCTCAACGAGCCGGAGGTCTTCAGCACGCGCCGCTGGACAGAGATTCAGGAGCAGTTGGCGGCGGCAATACGCAAGTCCGCGCCGCGGAACACAATCATCGCCACCGGGCCGGGTTATTCCAACGTGGACGATCTTGAAGGCATGCATCCGCTCGCCGACGGCAATGTGATTTATACCTTCCACTTCTATGAGCCGCATCTCTTCACGCACCAGGGCGCCACGTGGGCCGAGCCGCTGTTTTGGTACACGCACGGGATCCCCTATCCGGCAAGCGCGAATCCGACGCCCGAGATTCTCGCCGAAGCTCCCGACTGGATGGGCTGGATAGAACTTCGATCCTACTGGTGGGTTCACTGGGACGCCGCGCACATCCGCCGTCTGATTGACGAAGCGGCGGCCTGGTCGCATAAGAATAATGTTCCGGTGATCTGCGATGAGTTCGGCGTGTACCGCGATCACGTCGATGCTGTTTCGCGCACGAATTGGCTCCGCGACGTGCGCGCAGCGCTCGAAGCTGACGGCATCGGCTGGACGGCGTGGGATTATTGCAGCGGCTTTGGAGTGGTTTGGAAGCAGGACAACAAGCCGGCCAAGGTGGACGCACAGGTGGTGGCGGCGCTGGGAATGAAGTTGCCGTAAGAGTGCGGGCTGCTCAACCCATGACGGCTTCAATCGAAGGTCTCAGCGGTGCTATAGCAGCGAGGAATCCGACGGAGACACAAGACGCTGCAGAATGCGCTGAACTCACCGATCGATGCCCCTGAATCCCTGGACCCCTGATCACTGGCTAGAGATTTTCGTCTTTGCTCTCCGAGAGCAAGGTTCGCTCCTCGGAGGATTCCAGCCGCACCAGGCGGTCGACGGTGTAGGAGGTGGAACGCTGGTTACTGTAGTAGTGGCGCACCTGCAGCTCACCCAGCAGGCCGAGAGCCAGCAACTGGACGCCGGAGACGATGAGCACCGAAGCGATGACGAACATCGGCCCGTGCTGCTCCATCAAACCCGCGTGGTGATTGATCAGTTTCAGTCCCAGCAGAATCGCGGCCATGATGCTGCCGCAGAGCATGGCCAAAATTCCGCACCCACCAAAGAAGTGCAACGGCCGGCTCATGTGCTTGAGCAGGAAACGAATGGTCATCAGGTCGAAGAAGACCTGCACGGTGCGGCCCAGGCCATAGTGGCTCTTGCCCCGAACGCGGTTCAGGTTGCGGATGGGAATTTCGCAGATGGATGCGCCGTGAAAGCTGGCGAGGGCGGGAATGAAGCGATGCATCTCGCCGTAGAGCGGAATATTCTGGATCACTTCGCGGCGATAGGCCTTGAAGGTGGTGCCGAAGTCGTGGATGGGAACGCCGGAGAGGCGCGCCATGATCCAGTTGGCGCAGGCGGAGGGAATTCGGCGAAGGATCAAATTATCAATGCGTACCTTGCGCCAGCCGGAGACGACGTCGTAACCCTCATCGAGTTTCTCGAGAAAAGCGGGAATGTCGTTGGGATCGTGCTGCAGGTCGCCGTCCATGGCAAGAATAAATTCGCCCGAGGCGTGGTCAAAACCGGCAGCCAGGGCAGAGGTCTGGCCGAAGTTGCGGCGCAGCTTGACCACCAGCACGCGGCTGTCGACGGCGGCAACCTCCTCAAGCAGCTTGTACGTGCGGTCGTTCGACCCGTCGTCGACCAGAATCAGCTCAAACGACCCCTCCGCCTGCTCCATGACTTGCTTGAGCCGCGCATATAGGACGGTTACATTCTCTTCTTCGTTGTGGAAGGGAACAACGATCGAGTACTTCGCCATATTGCTCCTTTAGACGCGTTCCATGAGCGCGGGATGTCTGGGGCAATCCCTTAAAGTGGGGCGGATGCGGTTGGGGCCCGGTTTTAGAAGCTGCAGAGAGAAGAACCGCCGGCACGGCCGGCCTGGGAACTATCCCTGCGCCTCCATTTCGCCGAGCATCGTCTGCATCTCATTGAGGGCATGGCTATTACCGCTGCGTGCGGCACAAGCGATGCCGGCCCTAAGCCTTTCGATCGCCTGCTGCTTTCTGCCCGCACTCGCCAACGTCTGCGCGGACATGAAGTAGCCCGCAGTGTAATCAGGATCGTTGGCCAGGAGCTCATCAAATTCTGCAATCGCAAGGCTGGTTTCGCCACGGGTCGCCAGTTCCATGGCGACTCCGTATCGAGCGAAGCTGTTTCCTGGGTCAAGCGCGAGAATCTCTCTCAATCCTGCGATTTTATCCATTTGGCCTGAGTCCGGACCGATTTCGCTGCATCGGACCGGAGGGGGATTTGCGGTTTTGGCCTGGATTGCCCAAACTGGAACATGAAGGCTGGTAAAACTTCCGGGCCGAGGCCGCCGCAGATTCTATTTTAACTGGCGAGCGATGAAGACGGCAAAAAGAAGCAGTGGAAATGGAGAAAGCATGAGCAGCCCAGATCTCCACCCCAAAGTCGAGCTCCACCCCAAGGTGCGCACGGTGGCGAGCACGCAGTCAGAGAAGACGGAGATCGTGCTACCCAACGACACCAACATGCTGGGCCATCTGCTGGGCGGGCGGCTGATGCACTTCATCGATCTGACCGGGGCGATGGCGGCGTACCGGCACGCACGCACCAACGTGGTGACGGCGGCGATGGATCATATCGACTTCATCCGCCCGGTGCACCTGGGCGATCTGGTCACGTTGAAGTCGAGCGTGAACCGGGCGTTTACAAGCTCGATGGAAGTGGGCGTGAAAGTGTGGGCGGAAAACACGCGAACCGGCGAGGTGGTGCATGTGGCCAGCGCGTACCTGGTGTTTGTTGCGGTCGACGAGCAGGGTCGCGTGCAGAGGGTTCCGCAACTGCAGCCGGAGACACCGGACGAAGTTCGCCGCTATGAAGATGCGTTGCGCCGCCGGGAGCATCGCGAACGGGAGAGCGTGCGGCGCTCAGAGGGCAAGCTGGCCGTGGCGGCGCTGGCCGATGCAGAAGAGAAACGCTGAAAAACAAAACCTAAGATCTATAGAAATCTGAAAAGGAGCAACAAAAAACGATGGCTCATTCTCATGCCATGCCTTCGCCGGTCGCATTGCCCGGCGTTTCGAAGATTGTCGCAGTGGGTTCCGGTAAGGGTGGCGTGGGCAAAACCACGGTGGCCGTGAACCTGGCCATCGCGCTGAGCAAGCTGGGCCAGCGCGTGGGGCTGATGGACGCCGACGTCTACGGGCCCAACGTGCCGCTGATGATGGGCAGCTCGCAGCCGCCGAAGGTGGGCGCGGGCAACATCATCGAGCCCAACCTGACGCATGGCCTGAAGACGATTTCGATCGGGTACATTTCGCCCGGCGACAAACCGATGGTGATGCGCGGGCCGATGCTGCACCAGATCATCCGCCAGTTTTTGCAGCAGGTGAACTGGGGCGATCTGGATTATCTGATCGTCGATCTGCCGCCGGGAACAGGCGACGTGGCGATTTCGCTGGTGCAGACCGTGCCGCTGACCGGGGCGATCGTGGTGTCGACGCCCAGCGACGTGAGCCTGGAGGACGCGCGCAAGGCTCTGGAGATGTTTGCGCAGGTAAACGTGGAGGTGCTGGGGATTGTGGAGAACATGAGCCACTTTACCTGTCCGCACTGCCACCATGAGATCGACATCTTTTCGCGCGGTGGCGCGGAGCGCATGGCGAAGCAGTTCAACGTTCCGTTTCTGGGAGCGATCGAGCTGGTGCCGGCGATTCGCGAAGGCGGCGACCGGGGAATGCCTGTGGCGCTTGCCGGGCCGAAGAGCCCGCAGGCAGCAGCGTTCTACACCATCGCGGAAAAAGTGATGGAGCAGGCCGAGAAGGCGGCGGCAGCGGCGACTGACGTGATCGAGATCAAGTAAATTCTGCTACCGCGCGCCCGCAGCCTTGCTGCGACGCAGCCAGGACCGGAGCGCATCGTCCGCCCGGCGCTGCCAGCCCTCGCCGGTGGCTCGCAGGCCTTCGGCCACATCGGGAGAGAGGCGGATGGAGATCGGCACCTTACGGGGCGCCTTCTGACGGCCGCGCTTTCGAAGCGAGAGAAGTATTTCCTGTTCCGTTGCAGGCAGAGAAGAGAAGGACGCGGCTTCGGCTGCATCGGCGGCTGTCAGTTCCCTGACTTCTCCATCTGCATCAGTTAATGGTTTCCGTGATGGTTTGCGCTTTGCCATACCGCCTAGCCTCCCTCTTGTTAGTCTTACGAAAACTGATCACGCGGATGCCGTCGGGCTTGGGAACGTAACAGAGCAGATGCAGCCGCTTGTCCAGATATCCGACTGCGATGCGCCGCAACTCGCCATTGCGAAACTCCGTATTAAATACCGCCGTTGTGAAGTCGAACTCCGCCGCCCGCTCAAAGGAAAGCCCGCGCTCTCAGATATTGCGCTGGTTCTTGGCAGGATCGTAGGTGATCGCCACATCTTTATTGTATATGCAATTAGATTGGGAAGAAATATATTAAAGACTGACTTGGCAAGAACAGCACAAAAGAAAAGCGGGGCATATGCCCCGCTTTTCGCTTTTGGACCTGGAAGCTACCGCCAGTGGCCTTCGACCAGAACCCAGCCGTCTCCGCGCCGGTCCCAGTGATGGGCGACCCAGACGGCGCCGGGATGCGGCGGCTGTGCCCAATGGCCATGAACCCAGAAGTATTGGTGGCCGTCCCAGCGATGGTGGCCTTCGACCCATACCCATCCGTCATGCGGTGGATGGTCATGATGCTCAACGATCGGCGGAGGCGGCGCAATGCGGACGATGATCTGAGCCATTGCAACCGCGGGCGTGAGAAACAGAGCGAGCAGCCCTGCCAAAAAAGTCTTTTTCACAGGAATCTTTACCTCCGTGGTTCGGATCTGCCGGAATCGGGGAGCTTTTTCCTGGCGATTAATCATATCAACCCAGGGGCTGGGGATTCGTTGCGCTGTTGAAAAAAGTTCCCCCGGAAGGCTTTCCGTCTGATTAGGATGCGCGTTCAGGCCGGACGGTTAACCGGCGACCTCAACCGGCACTCTTGGCGCAAAGACGTTGCCCAGCCGCTGGATTTGCGCACCGACGCCGATCAGCTTCTCTTCGATGCGCTCGTAGCCGCGGTCCATGTGATAGACCCGGTCGACGATGGTCTCGCCCTCAGCGACCAGAGCGGCCAGCACCAGCGAAGCGGAGGCGCGCAGATCGGAACACATGACGGCGGCGGAGGTGAGCCGCGCCGGGCCGCGAACGGTGGCAGTGCTTCCGTCGACTTTGATGTTGGCGCCCATGCGGACCAGCTCCTGCACATGCATGAAGCGATTCTCGAAGATGTTTTCGGTGACCAGGCTGACGCCCTCTGCCTGCGTGGCCAGGGCCATGTACTGGGCCTGCATATCGGTGGGAAAACCGGGATACTCCTCGGTGGAGATGTCGGCGGCGCGAAGTTCGGCGGCAGCGCGTACGCGGATCGAATCGGGACCGAGCACGTCAAGGCGCGCGCCGGCCTCCTGCAGTTTGGCAATCACAGCACCGAGGTGAGCAGTGTTGCAGTTGGCGACGATGAGGTCGCCCGCGGTGATGGCGCCTGCAATGAGGAAGGTTCCCGCCTCGATGCGGTCGGGATTGATGCGGTAGCGCGCGCCGTGGAGGCGTGCGACTCCGCGCACGCGGATGGTGGCCGTGCCTGCGCCTTCGATCTGAGCGCCCATCGCGTTCAACAGCGCGGCGAGGTCGACGACTTCCGGCTCGCGGGCGCAGTTTTCCATCAGCGTGTCGCCCTCGGCGAGCACAGCGGCCATCAGCAGATCTTCAGTGCCGGTTACGGTGATCTTGTCGAAGACGAGGTGCGCGCCGCGCAGCCCGCCACGGCGGGCGCGGGCTTCGAGATAGCCATGTTCCTGGGTGATGACCGCGCCCATCCTTTCCAGGCCCTTGATGTGCAGGTCGATGGGCCGGCCCCCGATGGCGCAGCCGCCGGGCATGGCCACGCGGGCCACGCCGGCACGCGCGATGAGCGGGCCGAGCACGAGCGAGCTGGCGCGCATGGTCTTGACGATCTCGTAGCGCGCGACAGGATCGGAGAGCGTGCGGCAACAAATGGTGGTGCGATCCTGCAGCTCGCCTTCGCGCAACTCAACCTCGGCGCCCATTGAAGCCAGCAGCCGCCGCTCGGTTTCAATGTCGCGAACCTGGGGAATGTTTTCGAGGGTGACCTCATCCTCGGTAAGGATGGCCGCGGCCATGCAGGGCAATGCGGAGTTCTTCGCGCCGGAGACGCGAATGGTGCCGACCAGCGGATTGCCGCCGCGAATGACGAACTTATCCATAGAAGAAAGCTCTCAGCTAACAGCTTTCAGCTTTCAGGTCTCCAGTGTCAATGCGCAGGAAATTCCGGGGCGCAGAAATTCCGGGCGGAGGAATTCGAGCGGGGTACAAAGGGACGGGCGGTTGATCGACCGACGGAGAGAGAGGAACTCGAGGCCGCCACGGTTGGCGGGTCTTCGACTTTGTTTGCGCTCGAGCCGGACCGGCGCTGAGGCCGTTCGGTCCTACGCTTTCAATGGGCGCGCGGTCCCCGGCACATAAGTTTGGCCGGCCGAGGAGAATCTCACCGCACTCCAGCGATACGAATCCGTGGACTGGGGCTCGGCTCGCTCGGTAAATTGCCGAACGGGTTGCGCGGGCCGTTCCCAATTCGTGGTGGTGCGCCGTTCAAGTAGTTGACTGCAGTTCATTGCTCGCCTCCTGGGGGGAAACACGGCTTTCGCCGCGCTCCCGGTCGCATTAACAGACTCTAGTTTCCGGTTTGAGCCGCCGGAACAAGATGGAGCGGCTCATCGAGCGTGAACAAAAGGACTGCGCCGTTGTCCAGCGTAGCCTGCGGATGGTCCATGAGTAAGTGCACCGTGATGACACTGGCGCCGATGATGCCGCCTGCCAGCGCGCCACCGGGCCCGCCGATGATGGCGCCCGTGACCACGCCGGCGCCGGTTGCGCCGCCGTATTCGATTCCGACTTTCTTCATGCGGGAACCGGGAGTGACGTCGCCCTCGCCGCCGACGCGGTCATTGGAGCCGGGTGCGCCGGTGATCTGGGCGAAGAGATGGTAGCGTGACCCGTCGGCGAGAATGACGGTCTCGGGCTGCAGGCGCATCGATCCGTGGCCGCCAAAGTGACCGCTCGATACCGCGGCAACCTTGCCGTCAATCTCCGACCCGGCGGGAATAAGGGTCTGGCCGTCCTGAATGACGTCGGAGACAACGCGCGTGCGAAACTCGTCGCCGCTCTGGCTCATCGCTGTCGACAGGCGATCCATCAAGCGGACGCGAATGACTGCGCCTTCGCCGAGAGTGCCGGGCGGCAATGGGCCCGGGTGAACGATGTCGCTGTCGGGATCGTTTGCGGCCGGGCGCTGGTTCAGCGCGGGTGCCGCGGATGTGTCGGGCGCCACCTGCACGATGCCGTCGTCGGTGCCGTCGGCCCCATTGGCCGGAATCGTGTAGAGCGACCCATCAAGAGAGCGGGGCCCCGTCTGCGTGTGTGTCTGCGCTTGCGGTTCGGCAGCGGGTTGCGGCTGCGCGTCGGGTTGCGCGACCATGGGGTGGCTGGGGGAAGGCTTGGCCACCGGTGCAGCTTCCGGCGCGGGTGTAGTGATGGTGTCGTCGGGCGGAGGGCTGGAAGTGCCCGCGTATGGGTTCGGCTGGCTTGCCTGCTGCGCTCCCAATAGAGCCGCGGCAACAGCCAACACGCCAAAAACAAGAATGGTCCGTTTCATCCCGATCTCCTTTTCTCAGGCAAAGGTCTTCTTACCTGCGTTAGACCCTGCGGAGACGGGAAAGTTCTGCGCCCGAAGTCCCAACGAACCCACCGCGGACGTAAAACTACCCAACATAAGCGTAGCGTGACATTTCACAATGGCGAATAGGTGGGCCTTCGGCGGGTGCCGCGCGGGTTAAGAATCAAGAGAGTAACCGCTGGACGCTGTCGCGGCGGCTTGCCTGCCGTGTGACCGCCGCCACACGGGCGATCCACCCCTGGTTTGCTAGAATCCGAACGGATAGAGGCAATTCCTTTTCCACAAGTAATTCTTCGCTGGACGGAGAGGTATTTTTGCGCGGACAGGAGCTTTTGGGCACCATTCAAAGCGCCGCCGGAGAAGCCCTGGCCGTGGATCGCCGTCCCCAACTGAATGACCGGCTGCAGCACCGCATTTTGAGGAGCGATATGACTGAGATTGTTGCCATTCGTGCCCGCGAAGTTTTGGATTCGCGCGGCAACCCGACCGTAGAGGCGGACGTCATTCTGGAAAGTGGTGCGATGGGCCGCGCCATTGTGCCTTCGGGCGCTTCGACGGGCGAACATGAGGCCGTGGAGCTGCGCGACGGCGATAAGAGCCACTACCTCGGCAAGGGCGTGCTGCAGGCCGTCGCCAACGTGGAGACGGTGATTGCGCCGGAGCTGGAAGGCATGGATGCTGCCAACCAGCGGCTTCTCGACCAGTCGATGATTGCGCTGGACGGAACGCCCAACAAAAGCAAGCTGGGCGCGAATGCGATTCTGGCCGTCTCGATGGCCGCGGCGCGCGCCGTGGCGCTGACGCTTGAGGTTCCGCTCTATCGCTACCTGGGCGGCGTAAATGCCAGCGTGCTGCCCACGCCGATGCTCAACGTGTTGAATGGCGGCGCCCATGCCGACTCCAACGTGGACTTTCAGGAATTCATGATCATGCCCGTTGGAGCGGAGCGCTTCAGCGAGGCGCTGCGCTGGGCGGCCGAAACTTTCCACACGCTGAAGAGCGTGCTGAAGAAGAAGGGCTACAACACCGCGGTAGGCGACGAAGGCGGCTTTGCGCCGTCGCTCAAATCGAATGCCGAAGCCATCGAGCTGATCCTTGAGGCCATTGAGCAGGCCGGCTACAAGCCCGGCGAGCAGATCGCCATCGCGCTCGACCCCGCGTCGAGCGAATTTTACGATGCGGAGAAGAAAAAGTATGTCTTCAAGAAGGGCGACAAAAGCGAACTGACCAGCGCGGAGATGGTGAGCTTCTACGAAAACTGGATTCGCCAGTACCCCATCGTCTCGCTCGAAGACGGCCTGGCCGAGGACGACTGGGAAGGCTGGCGCATCCTGACCGACAAGCTCGGCGGCAACATTCAACTGGTGGGCGACGACATCTTCTGCACCAATATCAAGCTGCTCCAGCGCGGCATTGAAGAGGGCGTTGCCAATTCAATTCTCATCAAGCTCAACCAGATCGGCACCATCACTGAAACGCTGGAGGCGATCGAGCTGGGCCGCCGTTACGGCTACACTTCGGTCATCTCGCATCGTTCGGGCGAAACCGAGGACACGTTCATCGCCGACCTGGCGGTGGCCACGGGCGTGGGACAGATCAAGACCGGCTCGGTGAGCCGCACCGACCGCATCTCGAAGTACAACCAGTTGCTGCGCATTGAAGAGGAGCTGAGCTCGGGCGCGGTGTATCTGGGACTGGAAGGGCTGAATCACAACGAGTAGGCAGTTGGTGATCGAAGTTCAAAAGGGCGGAGCGACGATGCTTCGCCCTTTTGCCGTTTGACGCCTTCGATTTCTGCTTCGCCTTCGGTTTTCGGCTTCTATGATTCGGTCGCCGATTCGCTGCGTTAACGACTCGCGCCAGTGCTCGCGGCTTTGTTCACCGCCTGCTCGATCGCCGCGGCGTCGCCCAGATAATAATGACGAATCGATTTCAGCTCGTCGTCGAGCTCCTGCACCATCGGCACGCCTGTCGGAATGTTGAGATCCACAATCTTGTCGTCGGGAACGTCTTCAAGATACTTCACCAGCGCCCGCAGGCTGTTGCCGTGGGCCGCGATCAACACCTGTTTTCCTGACCGGATGCTGGGAGCGATGACTTCGTGCCAGCAGGGCAGAAAGCGTTCGACGGTGTCCTTGAGACATTCGGTGAGCGGAAGCTGTTGCTTTGTCAGGTCGTGATAGCGGCGGTCCTTCCCCGGATAACGCGGATCTGCCTCGTCCAGCGCCGGCGGCCGAATGTCGTAACTGCGGCGCCAGATTTTCACCTGGTCGGCGCCATACTTCGCCGCCGTCTCGGCTTTGTTGAGGCCTTGCAGCGCCCCATAATGCCGCTCGTTCAGCCGCCAGTCGCGCTCGACGGGAATCCACATCAGGTCCATCTGGTCCAGCGTGATCCACAAGGTGCGTATCGCGCGCTTCAGGACGGAAGTAAATGCGATGTCGAAAGCAAATCCCTGCTCACCCAACATCCGGCCGGCCTGCGTGGCCTCTTCCCTGCCCTTGTCCGACAGGTCAACATCTGTCCAGCCGGTAAACAGGTTTTCCTTGTTCCAGATGCTCTCTCCATGACGAAGCAAAACGACTTTATACATCTCAGCCCTCTTTCTTAAGCCGGAATCTGTTTTTTCATTCCTGATTTGCTTCAATTATACGGACGCGTCTCGGCCGCAAAGTGAAACCAGAACGCAAAAGGCCTCCCGCGCAGGGAGGCCTTTATGCTGAGAGCTTAGTTACGGCGTCATCGCGAACGCAGCGACTTGATGGCTGCCGGCAGGCGCTGCTCAATAAGGCGCGCTTGCTCGGCGGCGATGCCGCCCAGGTACGACGGGGCAGGCGTGGCCATCAGCACCAGGGCCATGGCGATGAGCGAGAAGCACAGCCCGGCGATGCCTGCCGAAATCAACATGTGGTACATGTCGAAGATGTCCAGGCCCAGAATTTTGAAGGCGACGTGTTCCAGCGGCTTGATGTGCTTCAAAACCGCGAGCGCGAAGAGGAAGAAAAGCGCGGCAGTCGACGTGAGGACCGCCAGCGAGACGTCGAGACTGCGATGGAACTTCTGACGGGCGCGGCAGCGGGCGCACTCGGCGAAATGACTTTCGTAATCACGGCGCATCTCAGGGGAGATCCCCGAAATGTCATAGCGCCAGCTTGCCAAAATTGCGCCTACAACCCGGTCGGTACATTTGGTTCCAACCGTAGACATAGATCAATCACCCTGCAAAAAGAAGTCAGTTGAAAAGCCAAGCTTCCACCCGGTGACTCGGTAGGGAAGCTAACAATTGGACGCCGAATCGATGGTGACAGATGCAAAACGTCCCGAAAATACACTTCGCCACGACGAGCTGCCTGGCGTCTTGCTCCGGCCCATCTAAAGTCTTGTTCTGGCCGTAACTTACCTTGATTCTATCCTTTTTGGCTAGAAACGGATAGCTGAAAGTGGCTGGTGTTGCTCGGCAAGGTACAGGCGGTTGGCGAGCAGGCTGGCACGACCCAGAAGGGCGCGCTCGGCCGCAACCCTGGCCAGCTCTGGAAGATTATTGTTTTCAGAGAGATGGGCGAGAATCACGTAGGCGGCCTGGCCATCGTAGGCGGTGGAAAGGAACTCGGCAGTGGCGTCATTGGAGAGGTGGCCGACGCGGGAAAGCACCCGCTGCTTGACCGACCAGGGGTAGGGTCCGTCGCGCAGCATTTCGAGGTCGTGATTCGACTCGAGCAGAAGCAAGTCGAGAGCGCGGAGCTGCTCCTTCACGTTGGGCGGAATGTAGCCGAGGTCCGTGGCGAAGCCCATGCGGACGCCTTCAGAGCTGAGAACAAAGCCGACGGGATCGGCGGCATCGTGCGGAATCGTGAAGGGACTGAGGGCGATATCGCCGATGGAGAAAGGCTCGCCGGCGCGAAAGTACTCAACCGAAGGTAACCATGTGGGGTCTTCCTTCAAAGAAGGTGGCTGGGCCGAAGGCGCCTCGACCGAGGGGGTGTCAGCCGCCGGGCCAGGTTCGGCGTCCGTCGGGTGGGGCACTCCGCCGGTCTGAATCAGGCATTCGACCTCGGCCTCCTCAGGGTCGGCGTCGTCGGTCGCGGTTTCCAGGGCTGGGGCTTCCGGCTCGGCCTGGCGCTCGGCGGCCTGCTTGCGGCAGAGCTCGAGCCACTGTTTGTAGGTCATCTGGCGGCGCGGGGTGAGCCAGCGCATCCACGCGCGATGCGTGGCCTCAGTAAAGTAGACCGGAATCCCGAGCTTGCGCGCAGTAACGGCCAAGCCATTCACGTGGTCCTGGTGCTCGTGGGTGATGACGATGGCGTCGAGGGTTTCGGGATCCTCGTCAGCCAGCTTCATGCGGCGGAAAAGCTCGCGGCAGCTTAAGCCGGCGTCGACAAGAATGCGCGTGCGCCCACCGCAGACAACCGTGCTGTTGCCTTTGGAGCCCGAGGCCAGCACCGTGAAGCGCACCATGCATTGAGAATACAATCAACTGCGCCGGCCAAAGAGAGAATCTGCCGTTGTATTCCGTGGTCACCGGTCATCCGACCGGTTCCCTCTTAGCTGCGATCGAAAGCGAAGGGAGTCGCACATGAGATTCCACCCGGCTCTTCTGTTTCTAGTTGCATGCGCCGCGATGCAGCCAGCCGGTGCGACCGCGCAAGCCGCTTCCGCCCAAGCTCCCAAGGTGGGAGCCGCGCAAACAACGATCATCTATCGCAACAACGCGTACGGCTTCTGCTTTTCCCTGCCCGAAAGCTGGAGAGGATACACAATCGTCGCTGAACAGTGGAGCGGGACCATTCTCAATTCCGGCCAGGCCGTTCAAGGGCCGCAACTCCTCATTCGCAATCCCAAATGGACCGAGGAAAAGCCGTACCAGGATATTCCCATCATGGTCTTTACACCGGCGGAATGGCAGCAGGTGGAAGCGGTGACGATGTCGGTGAGTGCGGCGCCCATCGGGCCATCGGAATTGGGCCACAACAGCCAGTATGTCTTCGCGCTGCCGCCGCGGTGGATCGGCTTTGACGACACGCTTGGACAGGATGAAGTGAGTGCCTGGACGAGCCAGAATCGGTTGCAGGCGCCGTGCGGGAAGACCACGGCACTGCCGGGAAAAAACATTCCTTGAGAAGTTGGCCTGCGGCGCTTCCGCTGCCGGATTGCTCAGGATGAGCTGGACGTCGACGCCGGAAGCTCGATAGAGACGACCGTGCCGCGCCCTGGATTGCTGACCACGTTGAAGCTAGCCTGGTTGCCGTAGAGAACTTCCAGCCGCTCCTGCACATTCTTCATGCCGATGCCGGCGCCGGTGCGGCGAATCGCGGAGTCCGGCCGGCCAGTCATGCCCACGCCATCATCGGAGACCTCAATGGAAATGCGGTCCCCCTCGAGGTGACTGCGAAGTGTGACCGTGCCGCCGTGAATGCGCGGCTCCAGGCCGTGCTTGATGCTGTTCTCAACGAGCGGCTGCAGCAGAATGCTGGGCACCAGAACCTCGAGCGTGCGCGGATCGATGTCTTTTTCGACGCGCAGCTTGTCGGCGCCGAAACGAACGACCTCGATGTCGAGGTAATCGTCGGTGAACTTCAACTCCTCGCGCAGGGGCACGTAAGCGTCGTGATCCTTGAGCAGCGCGCGAAGAATATTAGCCAATTTGACGGTCATCTGCCGCGCCATCTCCGGCTGGCTGCGCACCAGCGAGGAAACGGAGTTGAGCGTGTTGAAGAGGAAATGCGGGTTGATCTGGCGCTGCAAGGCGTCGAGGCGGGCTTCGAGCAGCAGGCGCTTCTGCTCTTCGAGCGACATCTCGACTCGCAGGGCATTCCACACCTTAATGGCGACTCCGACCGAGATCGGCGCGCACAGCCAGACCAGCGCCTGCAGCCAGAGATTGCTGGCGAGGAGCGCGAAGAGCCGATGCGGAAAGGCGTGGGCGATCCAGTCGCGAGCCATCTCCATGACGGCGATGAGAACCAGGAGAAGGAACTGGCGGTCGATGCGCGGCTTGATCAGGTTGCGGCGCACCCAGCGGTAAAGGCTGAGATCGATGAAGGGAGTGAAGGACCAGATTTCTTCCCGCTCGACAAAACGGCTGATGCCGCCTGCGGCCAGGCCAAGAGCGATATTGAAGGGCAAAGCCAGATATTCGTGGTGCAGGACGGCGGGAATAGACAACACGCCGCCGCTGAGCATGGCCCAGCCGGGCCCAACGAGCAAGCCGAGGAGAATGACGGTCTCAAAGGAGATATCGGCGGCGAGAAAGTTGGGAACCCGAAACCGAAGCCAAACTCCGAGAGTAAGCGGCACCAGGAAAAAAGCCAGCAACGCCAGGGTTTCCCGATGAGTGCGCCTCTCGGCAAAAAACAGGCGCCGGAAAGTGGTAACGCGCGCCAGTACACTGGCCACCGAGGCCACCACGCCCAGCTTGACCAGCAGCGTGATCCAAATCAGGTTATCCGTCACAGGATCAATGTATCGCGGCGCGGGGCCCGAAATCTAATTTTGGAGCGGTCCGCTCAGCGGCGATTCACGTTGAGCCGCGCCCAAGGGAATCCCGCGCGGAGAGCAGGGCGAGGCAGGCCCAGCGACCGGCCCGTAGAATGAAAGTATGGCGTTGGAGAGCGTGAAAAAGGTTGCCGAGGCGGATTTCCCCACGCGCTGGGGCAGCTTCCGCATCCTCGGCTTCGAGGGCGTTCGAAGCGCGGGGCCGCCGGGCTGCGAGCCGGCGCCTGCCGTCGATGGCCTGGTGGCGCTGGTGATGGGCGACATTCACTCCGCGCCGCCGCTGGTGCGCATTCACTCGCAGTGCCTCACCGGAGACGTCTTCGGCTCGCTGCGCTGCGATTGCCGTCTGCAACTGGAGATGGCGCTCAAGAAGATCGCCGAAGAGGGCGCGGGAATTCTTCTCTACGAGCAACAGGAGGGCCGCGGCATCGGCCTGATGGCCAAGCTCAAGGCCTACGAGCTGCAGGACCAGGGGCTCGACACCGTGCAGGCGAACGAGAAGCTGGGCTTTGCCGCCGACTGCCGCGATTACGACCTGGCGGCCGAAGCTTTGAAGCTGCTCGGCGTTTCGCGCGTGCGCCTGATGACGAACAATCCCGGCAAAGTGGCCGCATTGGAGTCCGGGGGAATCGCGGTGACCGAGCGCGTGTCGGCCGAGGTCGAGACCCAGGAGAGCTTTGAGCGCTACTTGCGAACGAAGCAGGAGAAGATGGGCCACATCTTGGACCACACTGACGCCATGAACGGCTGAGGCGCGGCGCGGCTTTTTTTCGCCCGGTTCGGTGCCGCCCGCGACTTGGAGCGCGCCGCAACTTCGGTTCAGCCGCTCTCGGCTTTGGCGAATCGCTTCAGCGCTCCCGCGCCGATCCGCGGCTTCGGGAGCGCTCAAATGGCTTGCATGGCGGAGATGAGATACTCCTCCAATGGATTGGCGACCGGGCGGCCCAAAAGGAAGCCTTGCGCCTCGTTCGCTCCCAGCGCTTCGATCAGTTTCAGTTGATCGACGGTCTCCACGCCTTCCACAATTACGCGCATTCCAATGTCGTGCGCGAGTGAGATCATGGTGCGGATCATCGCCGGGCCTTCCGGCTTTTCCTCCAGATTGCGGATGAATGTTCCGTCGATTTTGAGCGTATTGAATGGCAAAGAGGGCAAATAGCTCAGGTTCGAGTAACCGGTGCCGAAATCGTCGATGGCCAGGCTGATGCCCATCTCATTCAGTTGCGACATGATCTCCACCGCGTGCTGGCCCTCGCCAAGCATGATCGATTCGGTCACCTCAATCTGCAGAAGTTCGGGCGGCAGCCCGCTGCGGTCGAGGACCTGACGCACACCCTCGACAAATCCTTTTCGCCGCAACTGAATGCCTGAGACGTTTACGGCCACCTGAATGGGTTGTTCCGCGGCTCTTTGCCATCGCACCGCTTCAACGCAGGCCTGCTCCATCACGTTGGCGCCAATGGCGCAAATGGTTCCGCTCTCTTCCGCAATGGGAATGAACTTTGACGGGGAAATTGCGCCGATCACGGGATGGGTCCAGCGGGCCAGCGCTTCAAACCGCAGCAAACGGCGCGTTGCCAGATCGAATTCAGGCTGGTAATGGACAAATATCTCCTTGCGCGCAAGCGCTCCGCGCAATAGATTCTCGAGCGTTGAGCGCTCGTGAACCTGCGACCCGATCTCCCGCGTGTAGCGGGCGGCGCGGTTCTTCCCCGCGCGCTTGGCCGCGTACATTGCGCTGTCGGCCTGCTGCAACAATTCTTCGGCGTCGGTGGTGTCGTCGGGGAAAATACTCACGCCGATGCTGGCCCCGATGGCCAGTTCGTGCCCCTTCACCTGGAAAGAGCTGGAGATCACGTCGAGCAGATTCTCGGCCACAAGCATGGCTTCCTGCTTCATCTGCAATCCGTTCAGAATCACCAGGAACTCATCGCCGCCCAGGCGGGCTAGCGTGTCTCCATCGCGAATCCAGGAGCGGAAGCAGGCAGCGACCTGCACCAGCAGTTCATCGCCCACGAGGTGTCCGAGGCTATCGTTCACCAGCTTGAATCCGTCGAGATCGAGATAAAGCAAGCCCAGGCTTCGCCCCTCGCGGCGGGCATTTTCGAGGCTCGATGGAAGCGTCTCCATCAGATAGCGGCGATTCGGCAGTTTGGTAAGCGAATCGATCAGCGACTCATGAACCGCTGTGTCTTTCGCTTTCTGCAACTCCGCTTCCTTCTCTTTGATCAGGGTCACGTCAATGGCCGTTGTTTCGTACACCTCGCCGTCGGCCCCGTCCACCGGCGTAATGTTCTGCAACTGGTAAACGATGCCGCCGTCGTCACGGCGAAGGCTGGCGTCGATATTGCTGAGGGCCTGGCCATGGAGCGCGCTCTTGAGCCGTTCGGCCAAAGCCGCATCGGCCTCCATATCCCAGTAGTTGCGTCCGATCGTCTCTTCGCGCGTGCGCAGGCCCAGCATGCGAACGAATGCCAGATTGCAGTCGACAATGGTCCCGTCCGGCCGCCAGGTAAAGACGGCAGCAAGATTGCGCTCGAACAGGCGGCGGAACCGGCTCTCGAGGTGAACCTCGCTTTCCAGGCGCGCGCGAATGACGGCCGTTTGACTGTGAACGGTGCGGCGAAGCGAGGTGACCCACAGCAGCGGAACCAGAACGCAAATTGCCATCAAGCCGAAGATTGCAAGGCCCCGCTGCGGCGTGAGCCAACCCATCCCGCCGGCCACGACAATATCCGACGGCGATTCGATGAGGATCAACAGGGAGTCCGGCCATTCCGGATTGGCGTGCTGAATGAATGCCACTCCAGTCAACTGAACCTTGGCATCGCGGGCCAGGCCGACGATTTCGCCGCGATCGGATCCACGCAGCAGCACCGCGTTAAACTGCTGCCCTCCGTCCTGAAGCTGGTAAACAAACTCCGCCTGGTTGGCGTTTTGCGCGATCAGACGCGCTTTCACGCGCACCCGCCGTCCGTCGAGCGAGCGCCGCAGAATCTCTTCTGCGCCGACTTGAAGGGGCTGTTGGATGCCGCCCGCCTGGACGGCCGCGAGACTGACCGACGCATCGGCGATCTCCAGCCCAAAGGCGCCGTGGCTCGGAAATCCGATCACATCCACGCTGCTGCCCGTGCGGGCGGAGTCGCCGAAGGCCGGGCTGGCGAAGATTGTGCCCGTCGCATCCTGAATGGCGAACTGCCCAGGAGAAGACCATATAACGGTGCCGCGAACATGCACCTGGTACACAAACCGGGCATCGGCTTCCGCGGAACTTACCGCACCGATCGGCGTCGGCGGTGAAGCGGCTCCAACCGGAGCCGGTGGATCGAGCACCTTGATGCTTTCGAGGTTCTCGGCAAACAACTGTGCCCCCAAACGCTTTTTTGCTATGTCTTCATGCCGGCCCACAACCCCTGTCGCCCTCACCCGGGCGCCGATGACAGCCTGCGCCGCCAGACCAGTGGCTTGAGGAGTCACCAGCCAGATTCTCTTTGCGCCATCGAATAACTGGAAACATACATGCGACGTGGCTTCATCGCAGGGCCGCAGTACTCCCTCGGTCACGGCCAGATGGCTTTCGGCGTCTGTGAGGTCGAGTTCGGCAACGGTCTTGACGGCAGGCCTGGGGACTGGCCCAAATCCGAGAAGCGAGATTCTGACATCTGCGATCTCCGTGCCGTTTTCTCCGTCGGATGTCACGGCGTGGACCTGAATCCTTTGCCCAGGGGTATATGTCGTCCGTTTGCCGTGGACGTTGATGTAGGTCGCCCCCGTGCGGTCCTGAACAAACAGAATCCCCCACTCCGGGTCGGAATATGTCACGATTGCGTCGAGCTTGATTGGATAGCACCTGGCAGCTTCCGTCTTGCTCAATGCGAAGACATCGTGCACCGTCTGCAATGTTGGCAGGCGCGCGGGGATTTGTGGCGCCTGCGAGGCCGCGGAAACGGAAAAGAGCAGCAAGGCAATGAGACAATTCACGGCGCGAGCGCGGCAAACGCTTTCTCCGAACGCCTGAACGTCGTGTCTTCGTCCCATATTCCTCATCTCTTGTCTGCCGCGCCATCGTCCATGTGCCTTGAGTCTCTTGTCTGCGCGGCAGGGCGCAGGTGCCTTGAACGAGCCCGCCCTTCCGCGAGGCTCGCCTTCCAGAACCATCGGCTGAATTCTCCAGAATGTCACTCTTGTCCAAGACAGCATTTTCTGTGAATTGAGCGGTTGATTTTACTGGACATAGGTATCCTCTCCCGGCGATAGGGTCGGGTTTCTTCGATGACTCGCACTGGAGGACCTTCTACGTTCCC
>Ga0224555_1001082_pt1 | contig 39987 bp, 32 predicted proteins | sample 714S23034metaG_FD_180687 | JGI IMG/M metagenome (GOLD analysis project Ga0224555, IMG submission 180687) | Peat soil microbial communities from Stordalen Mire, Sweden - 717 S2 30-34 | ecosystem: Environmental > Terrestrial > Soil > Wetlands > Peat | place: Sweden: Norrbotten County, Stordalen... | reverse complement strand
CGTCCGGTGACTCGGGAACATCGGTCGCAAGGTGGACCCCTATCCACTCGTCAATCCCGTCGACGGCCAGATCCCGATCGAGCGGTGTAGGCAAGCCGACCGAAAGCTCCACGTCGTAACGGTGGATGGCAGACTCGAGCGCCATGCGCCTGCAGACCCAATCAGCGGTGAGATCCTCGCCCGACCAGTTCCAACAGGGCTGTTCAGGATCGCGAGCGGCGAGCGTCAACTGGAGCTTCGCGCAGGCACCTTCGAACCAGTCCATGACGCCGGCTCCGGCCGGCACGCCCCGTGACGCCGGCTCGACCGGAGCGTCGGGCGATGCCACCTCGAGCTGGGTGCCCCAGAACGTGAAGACACCACCCAGGTGCCCCACGAGATCGGAGAGTCGCCATTCCGGGCACGTCGGAACCGGGAGCTCGAGATCGTCCCCGCTCGCGCCGACGATGAGGTCGCCCTCGCGCTCGAGCGCCGCACGGTGAGATTCGTAGTCAAGGCGATGACTGGTCACGACTTCAATTGTCGCCTGTCGCGAGCTCGCCCTGATCGCGGCTGTCTCGCCGGTCCGGGCCGCGAGCCGGCGCCGGTGGGCTCGCCTCCAGACCCCCGGGGAGGAGTCCGGTCACTTTCGCCGCCGCGACCCGGATCTCTCGCACCGTGCGCCTCGCGTCCTCGACTTCGATCACCACATAGTGCAAGCGCTCTCCCGAGCACTCGATGAGCACCGCGTTGCGGCCGAGCCCGATGGACCAGAACGACCAGCCGTCGAGCCCGTGATAGGTGCCGACCCGCCAGACTCCCTGGCCGTGCTTGCGCCACTGGTGAAGGCCGATTATCACGTGCGCGCGTGCCGACGGGTCGTGATCGATCCGGACGATGGACGCGAGCGGGAACCTGATGGTGCCCCTCGTGGCAACGATCCTGCGCCACCCGCGCAAGGCGACGACGACCTGGTCGCCCTCCACGCCGCACTCCCCCCAGATCATGGGCGCCCGGCGCGAACCGGACGGGGACCCGCTCACGTCCAGGCGGCCCGTAGCTTCGCCCAACTGTCGCTCAGGGCCTCGGGAAGGACCCGGACCCCGGCAACCGAGGTCATGAAATTCGTGTCGCCGATCCATCGCGGAACGATGTGCACGTGCAGGTGAGCGGGGATCCCGGCTCCTGCAGCCCGGCCGAGGTTCACACCGAGATTCATGCCCTCAGGACGGTACGCGGCCTTCACGGCCGCCACGGCGTCGTAGACGCCACTGGAGAGCTCGGCGGCTTCTTCTCGCGCCAGTTCGCAGAGATCGTTCACGTGCCGGATCGGGAGCACCATCACATGGCCCGGGGAGTATGGGTAAGCATTCAGCAACGCAACGGTGAAACTGCCTGTCCAGAGCACATGGCGCACCTCGTCGGCCTCGCCGGACCTGACGATTCCGCAGAAGACGCACAGCATCTCGGCCTCGCCCGAGGCCGTCGCGTCACCGCTCGAGCCGGCCAGGACACCTGCATCCCCGAACGAGCTCACGTAGCTCGACCGCCAGCCCGCCCAGAGGTGATCAAGGCTCACGGGGCTCCCGCCGCACTGGCACCGAGCCACGACCGATCGGCGGTGCAGCCTGCACACGCAGCAGCTCGACGAACGACTGGACGCCGACACCGCGCTCGGGCTCGTCCGAGCCCCGTGCGTTGACGCCGACGGTCCCGTTGGCAACATCGGAATCACCCACCACGAGGAGATACGGCACTTTCTCCAGTTTCGCGCGGCGGATCCGCGCCCCTAGGGGCTCGCCGGCGTCATCGGCCTCGGCCCGCACTCCAGCTTCTGCGAGCAACGCCCGAACCTGTTGCGCGTAAGGAGCGTGGTCGTCGCGCACGGGAAGGACCCGGACCTGGACCGGCGCGAGCCAAGTCGGGAAGGCCCCGGCGTAATGCTCGACGAGCAGCGCAAAGAAACGCTCGACCGACCCGAACAACGCTCGGTGGATCATGATCGGCCGGTGCCTGGTGTTGTCCTGACCGACGTAGTCCATGTCGAATCGCTGCGGAAGCTGAGTGTCGACCTGGATAGTCGACATCTGCCAGGTCCGGCCGATCGCATCGCGCGCCTGGACCGAGATCTTCGGACCGTAGAACGCGCCTCCGCCTGGGTCGAGGACGAGCTCGAGGTCCATCGTGAGCGCGGCCTGCCGGAGCGCCTCGGTCGCTTCCTCCCATTCCTCCAAGGTGCCGACCGCTTTCTCCGCCGGCATCGTCGAGAGCTCGAGGTAGAAGTCCTCGAGGCCGAAGTCGCGAAGAAGGTCGAGCACGAAACCGAGCAAAGACTGCAGTTCGGCCGCCATTTGCTCGCGAGAGCAGAAGATGTGCGCGTCGTCCTGGGTCATGCCGCGCACCCGTGTCAGACCGTGCACAACGCCGGACTTCTCGTAGCGGTAGACCGCGCCGAACTCGAACATCCGAAGGGGAAGCTCACGGTACGAGCGCTGCCTGGACTTGAAGATCAGGATATGGAATGGACAGTTCATCGGCTTGAGGTAGTAGCGATGACCCTGGTCGAGCTCCATCGGCGGGAACATGCTCTCCGCGAACCACTGCAGATGGCCGGACGTCTCGAATAGGTCCGAGCGGGTGATGTGCGGCGTGTTGACGAAGGAGTAGCCGGCCTCTGTATGGCGCGCCCGCGAGTAGTCCTCCATCACCTTGCGAACGAGTCCCCCCTTCGGATGGAAGACGGCCAGTCCCGAACCGAGCTCGGCGGGGAATGAGAACAGGTCGAGCTCAGCGCCGAGGCGGCGGTGATCGCGGCGCTCTGCCTCCTCGAGACGGTGGAGGTACGACTCGACGGCCTTGTCCGACTCCCAGGCCGTGCCGTACACCCTCTGGAGCTGGGGCCTGTGCTCGTCGCCACGCCAATAGGCGCCGGCCACCCGGGTCAGCTTGAAATGCCCCAGGCGATCTGTCGAGGGCACATGCGGACCGCGGCACAGGTCCACGAATCCCGGACCGTTGCGGTAGGCGTTGACAGCGCCGGGATTCCCGCCGGCTTCGGCCGCGAGCTCGGCATCGAGGCCGACGGCAGCCTCGGCGACGCGTTCGATGATCTCGCGCTTGTAAGGCTGGTCGGCGAAGATCTCGAGGCCTTCGGCGATCGTGTGCTCCTCGCGCACGAACGGCTGAGCCTCGGCGACGATCGCCTTCATCTCCGATTCGATCCGTGCCAGGTCGTCCTCGGAGAAGCGGGCGCCCCGGGGGAGATCGAAGTCGTAGTAGAAGCCGTCGGCGATGGCCGGGCCGATGGCGTAGCGCGCCCCGGGCCAGAGCCTGAGCACCGCTTGCGCCATGACGTGCGCTGTCGAGTGGCGCAGCACGTTGCGCCCTTCGTCCGTGTCGGAGGTGACGATGCGGACCTTGGCGCCTTCGAAAAGCGGCTGGGAGAGGTCGACCAAGACGCCGTCAAGCTCCGCGGCGACCGCTGCGGCGGCAAGCCGGCGCCCGATCCCCGCGGCGAGATCCGCGATCGTCGTGCCGGCGGGGACACTGCGTGCGGACCCGTCGGGCAGGAAGACCGTGACCTCGCTAGGCATCTGAACCACTCCTCGTACTGACGACGCTCGGTCGCATTCTGGAAAAGCTCAGCCTACCGGGCCGCTAGCACTGCCTCGTGGGTCGAATCACAGTCGCACACCGAGCAGGGAGGCGGCCTCGCCGACGCCGCGCCCGGCTCCTGCTTCCTCGTCGATGGCTTCGATCGCCCCGGGAGTGTCCAAGTCGTCGTCGAGCTTGGCCCGCACGGCCTCCAAGGCGGCACCGCCCCGGCCCGCCGCCCGCCATCTGTCGAGGCGGCCCTCGGCATCCTCGAGCATCGAGTCCTTCCATTCCCAGGGCCGCCGGTAGCTCTGGGAGAGCAACGCCAAGCGGATCGCGGACGGATCATGGCCCTGCTCGAGCAGCTCATGGACGAACACGAGATTGCCGAGCGACTTCGACATCTTCTCGCCGCCCAAGCCCACCATCCCCACGTGCATCCAATGCCGGACGAACACCGAGCCTGTCGCAGCCTCCGACTGGGCCGACTCGCACTCATGGTGCGGAAAGATGAGATCAGTGCCTCCGCCGTGCAGATCGATGGTCGTGCCGAGCTCGCGCATGGCCAGCGCCGAGCACTCGATGTGCCATCCAGGACGGCCCGGGCCCCAGAGCGACTCCCAGGAAGGCTCCCCCGGGGCCGAAGGCTGCCAGAGCACGAAGTCCAGCGGGTCGTCCTTGAAAGGGTCCTCCGGCCGGCCGCCCCGAATGGCGGCGAGCCCGATCATTTCGTCACGCTCGAGATGGCTCACCTGGCCGAACCGGGGAAACGACGTCACGTCGAAGTAGACCGCTCCGCCAGCCCGATATGCATGGCCCGTGTCGAGGACCATGCCGATGAAGCCGAGAATGTCCGCGATAGCCGAGGTCGCCCGTGGCTCGGAATAGGCCCGGAGCAACCCGAGTGCCTCCATGTCGGCATCGAAGCGGGCGATCTCGCCCGCCGCGAGGTCCAGATAGTGCACGCCGAGCTCGCGGGCCTTGCGCAGGATGTCGTCGTCGACATCGGTGATGTTGCGCACGCACAACGTCCGGTGGCCGAGATCGCGCAGGCGCCGCTGCAACACGTCGTAAGTCAGGTATACCGCTGCGTGGCCGAGATGCGCCGAGTCATAGGGCGTGATCCCGCACGTGTACATCGAGACAACCTCGCCCGGCGCGAACGGGACAACCTGGCGACGAGCAGTGTCGTATAGCCGCATCACCGACAGCGGGTCAGGGACGGGGCGACAGGCCCTAGAGGCCTTCGGTGCGCAAGCCCGTCAGCCGGATGCTGGCGTGCGAGCGCGAGCGGATGTTGACGCCGATGAGCACGGCTGTGAACGCCTCGATCGCGGCTGCTGCCGACAACGTGCCCGCGTCGATCCCGCGACACCCTGGTATGCGGTCCACGAGCTCGATCGTGGCCTTGGTGGCAGCCGCGTGATCCGAGCACACGAGAACGTCCGCGTCGAGGGATTGCTCGAGGTTCGCGAGTCCCCGGGCTGGGAGATGATGGAACGCGCCCGAGACGAGAGCTAGCGGTGCGGCGCCCTGCACCGCCACGCACAGCGAGCCGCGGGCAGGCACGACTGCCTCGATGTCGTCGCCAACCTTGAAGAGTGCATTGGCCATGGAGACGACGACTTTGCCATCGAGGCGGTGGGCCAGTCCGGCAACGGTCTGTGGCGCGCCGTCCCAGGGCGTTGCGACCACGACCAGGTCCGCCCCACAGGCGACTTCGTTCGAGGCGCCGTGGAGGTCGGGAACGCGTGCCCCCCACTTCTCACGGAGCTGGGCCGCGATCTCCTCTCCGCGCTCGGCCGAGCGCGAACCAATCGACACCGACATACCGATCGACGCCAGCCTGGCGGCGAGGGCCTTGCCCGCCGGACCCGTCCCTCCGAGAATTCCTACATCCATGGTCCTAGCCTTTCACACCTGTAGATGGTGCCCCGAGGCCTTCGGTGTCGGTGGTGTCATATCTCGCGAATCTCGGCATGAGCGAGGCCACGATGCCGACGCCGACGAGACAGCCGAGTCCTCCGGAGACGACCGAGATCTGCGGCGTCGAGACCGCTGCCACCGCGCCTGCCTCGAAGTCGCCGAGACGCGGTCCCCCGGTCACGACTGCGGTGTGGAGCGAGGAGAGCCTCCCACGCAGTGACTCAGGTGCCTCGAGCTGGAGGATGGTGCCCCGGAAGACCGCAGAGACGACGTCGGCCGCGCCGGCGAGCGCGAGCAGCACCAGGGCGGCAGCCAGCCAGGGCACAAGGCCGAATGCAGCGATTGCGGCCCCCCAGACGGCGACGGCGATGAGAACGGCCCAGCCCTGTCTGCGAACCATGACCACCCAACCGGTGAGCAGCGCACCGATCAGAGCGCCTGCTCCAGGCGCCGCGTAGAGCAGGCCGACCGTGGCAGCACCGCCGTGGAAACGAACGAGGGCGAGAGCCGGGAACAGCGCCCGCGGCATGCCGAGCACCATCGCGTTCAGGTCCACGACGAAGGTTCCTTGCAGGACGGGTCGACCCTTCAGGTACCGCAGTCCTTCCGCGATCGAAAGAAGTCCGAAACGTGTGCCGCCTCCTGGGGGCCGCAGGGCTGGAAGGCTCGCGACCGCCAGGAGCGAGACTGCGAAGGTGGCCGCGTCGATCCAGTAGACCGAGGCGATGCCAACCTGTCCGAGAAGCAGTCCCGCGATAGCAGGACCTGCCACCTGACCTACCTGGAAAAGAAGCTGCCAAAGCGCGTTCGCGCTCGCGAACATCGGACGGCCCACCAATGTGGCGAGTACCGCTGACCGCGTCGGACTGTCGATGCTGGCAACCCCGGACCCAAGCGCGCTGAGCGCGTACAAGGGCCAAAGCGCCGGGTGCCCGCCGGAGCAGTTCAAGGCGAGCCCGACGCTGCAGGCAGCAAGCGAGAGCTGCGTAACGAGAAGCAGGCGCCGCCGGTCGACCGCGTCGGCTACGGAGCCGCCGAAGAGCGAGCCGGCGAGCACTGGAGTGATCTGCGCCAGGCCCACGAGCCCCACGTCCAGCGAGGAATGGGTCAGCTTGAACACCTGGTAAGGGATCGCGACCACAGTGAGCTGTGACCCGAGCGTCGTGACTAGGTAGCCTCCCCATAGGCGCCGGAAGGCCTGCGACTGACGCAGCGGCCCGAGGTCGACAAGGAGCCTTCCTCGAGCCATGCCTCAGAAGCTATCGAGAGTCGCGGCGTCCGCGGAGAGGTCGCTGACCTTGGCGCGACCTTGCGAGTCCTAGCCTGGCTGTGAACAGGAGAGAGCACAGGTCTGATGGGCCGGTCACTTCGAATTGGGAGAGTCAAGGGCGTCCCGATCCGCGTCCACTGGAGTTTCCCGCTGCTCGTGGTATTGGTGATCCTGCCGACCGGCGCCAGGACGACCACGCGCTCGTTCGCCGAAGGGCTCATCTGGATCGCGGCGCTCTTCGTCTGCATAGTGATCCACGAGCTGTCCCACAGCTTCGTAGCTCGCCGGCGGGGCTTCTCGGTGCGTGACATCGTGCTCTTGCCCATCGGCGGAGTGTCGGAGATCACGGGGTTGCCAGGCGCTCCGGCCGACGAGCTCGCCATCGCGATAGCGGGCCCGCTCGCCAATGTGGCGCTCGCTCTGCTCCTCGCTCTGGTCGGCTACGCGGCCGGAGCGGTGATGTGGCCGCCGGCAATTCTCGCCGGCGCGGTCGTTAGCCGCCTCATGTGGGCCAATCTCCTGCTTGCCGGTTTCAACCTCCTTCCCGCGATCCCGATGGACGGTGGACGGGTACTGAGGGCTCTGCTTTCTCGCAGGCGGGACGATCTCCGCGCAACCGTCCTCGCAGTGCAGATCGGGCGCTTCATCGGGCTAGCGATGGTACTGGCGGGCGTTCGCTACGACCTTTGGCTTTCGTTCATAGGGCTCTTCGTCTTCGTGGGCGCCGGCGCCGAGAGGCAGGCCGCCGCGGTCCGCGCCGCAGTCGGAGGGCTGAAGGTGTCCGATGTGATGGTGCAGGATCCGACGACGCTCGAGGTGAGCTTCCCGCTCTCGGTCGTTGCGCCATTCCTGCAAGCCTCACCGGGCCGCGTGCTGCCGGTGGTCGACCGTGGACGATATGTCGGCCTGATAGCGGCCGACCGGGTCACGGGCCCTCCTGGCGCTTTCCTTGTGGCCGACGCCACCGATCGCGATGCTCCCGCGCTCTCGCCCGACGACCCTCTTTACCCGATTGCCGTGGAATGTCTCATCGCCTGCCGGCGTCGTGCGGCGGCCGTGCTCGAGGACGGCCGCGTCGTCGGTGTGCTCTATGGGCCGCACCTGGAGGCGGCGTTGCACCGCGGGACGACCAGTCTCGGCACCTCGCGCATCGGGCGCTGACCGGCCGTAAGCCGGCGGACAGACCTAGACCTCTTCTACCGGCTCCAGCTCCGAGGTGCAGTACAGGCACCGGTGTGCCCCGACGGGGACTTGGCTCAAGCACTGCGGACAGGTCATGACCGGCTCGTCCTTCGGCAGGCGCCCGAGCCGTGCCAAGAGCGAGTTGGTCGGCTTCACGACGAGGAAGAAGATGACCGCTGCAATGACGATGAACGTCAGGATCACATTGATGAGGTCTCCGTACAGGAACTTGCTGTCGTTCACGGTGAAGTAAAGATTCGCGAAGTTCGGCTTGCCGCCAATGGCCGCGATGAGCGGCGTCACGAGATCCGCCACCAGGGCCTTCACGACAGCTGCGAACGCCGTGCCGATGACTACGGCAATAGCCAGGTCTATGAGGTTCCCGCGGAGTAGAAACTCCTTGAACTGTTTCATCATCTCCCACCTTCCCCTTGAGGTCTACCGGCGCTCGCCCGGCGGTCTCGATCCGACTCGAAAGCCCCAGGGCCGGGTGCTCTGGCCCGGTGCACATCCATTCTGGCGGGTCCTCGGGCCGGATCGACAATTGGGGGCCACGCTCAAGGTCCAAGAGCCGCGCGCCGATGACTCGATTGGTGTTCGAGCATCAGCGAGGCCATTTGCGGCGCGAGCGGGGCCCCGCCATGCCCCAGGGTTACACAGCGGTCCGGCCGCTTGCGAGCCACTACGAATTCGCGGCCATGTTCGCCGCGTTCGCCGACCTCGTCACGCTTCACGACCTCGACGGAACGATCCGGCTCGCGTCCGACTCTTCCCGTGCGATCCTGGGCCTCGCTCCAGACCAGCTCATCGGCCGGATTCCGGCGGATACCTTCGTCTGCGCGGAAGACGTGCCGCTCCTGGACGCCGCGATCGAACGTCTCCGCAAGGGCGATGACACTGTCGACGTCACCTTTCGCGTCCGGACGGAGAAACCTCAGGCCGAGTGGCTCGAGACCAGGCTCGGGGCTGTCAGGGGCCTCAAGGGTTCGGCCACTGGTTTCGTCGCAGTTTCCCGCGTGGTGACCGACCGCGTCGAAGCCGAGCAACGACGGCGAGAACAGTTGGAGCGTTATCGCCAGATCACCGATGCCGTGCCGGGAATGACCGCCTGGGTCATCGACCGGGAACTGAGATGCCGCTTCGCAGCGGGAGCCGGTTTCCCCTCGGTCACCGGCGGCTCAGACGCCTGTGTCGACCGCCCACTCGCGCAGCTCCTGAGCGCCGACCGCTTCGAAGCTGCACGGCGCCGCCTGGAGGAGTGCTTCGCCGGCCTCACCTCGACCGAAGAGAACGCGAGACCGGGGCGCCACAAGTTCTGGTCGCGATACCTACCTGTCGCCACTAGCTCAGGGGCGATCGAGGAGGTCCTCGTCGTGAACCTGGAGGTCACCGATCGCGAGCGGACTCACGAAGCGCTGCGCCGGAGCGAAGCCAGCTTCTCGAGCGCTTTCGACAATTCGCCGATCGGCATGGCCATCATCGCGCCCGACGGGTCAGTGTTGCGAGCAAACGATGCGTTCTGCGCCTTGACGAGACGGTCGCGCGAAGAACTGCACCGGGGATCGTGGTCGGAGCTGATCCACCCCGACGACGTCGAGTCCAACCGCGAGCTTACCAGCCGGATGCTCGCCGGCGAGAGGCGAACAGCGATGGTCGAGAGGCGCTACCTGCGACCCGACCACTCCGTCGTGCACACCGTGATGAGCATCACCCTCGTCAGGGATGAGGTGGGTCGACCGCTTCATCTCGTCACTCAGGTCCTCGATGTGACCGACCGGCACCGCCTCGAGGCCTATCTCGAGGAGCTCGTGTTGCGCGATCCGCTCACAGGCGCTCACAACCGCAGGGCCCTCGACGTCGAGCTTGCCCGACGCCTCGCTGTCGAACCTGCCGAAGCCTCGGGTGGCGCGCTCGTGCTGTTCGACATCGACAATTTCAAGGACCTGAACGACACCTTCGGCCACGACGTCGGCGACGACGTCCTCAGGCACCTCGTCGCAAAGTGGCGGGAGCGCCTGCGCCGCAGCGATGTCCTGGTGCGAATCGGGGGCGACGAGTTTGTCGTCCTGCTCGGCGATGGAGACCCGGACAGCGTCGAAACGGTCGCCCATGACCTCCTGACGCTCGCGGACGGAGCGATCCTGACCGTCACCGGTATCGCGTCATCGGTAAGCGCGGGAATGGCGCTGTTCCGGCCCGAGGAGAAGCCTTCGCAGCTGCTGCGCCGCGCGGATGACGCCCTTTATCTCGCCAAGCGCGCGGGCCGCGGCCGACTCGTCGTCGACCGAGCAGAATCGGAATTGTGACCGGCCGAGGCACGTTCCTCGGTCAGGCGCCACACGGACCGACGGCCTTCAGATCCCCTCGAACGTCGTTGCGAACGCCCGCTCGAGCAGACTGATCACCCGGCCCGGCGCCCGGCCTGGACTTCGCGTGCTTCGCCTCGGAACCGGTCGCGCTTGGATTGGGCGGTGCGCCTGCCTCGCTCAGCCTGGTCGAGCAAGACCTTTCGCAGCCGGACGCTGGCCGGGGTGGCCTCGACGCACTCGTCTTCGCTTATGAACTCCAGCGCCTGCTCGAGCGAGAGGAGCCTGGCCGGGATCAGCCGGACCAGCTCCTCGGCCGTGGAAGAACGCACGTTGGTGACCTTGCGCTCCTTCGTGGCGTTGACGTCCATGTCCTCCGAGCGGGCGTTCTCTCCGATGATCATCCCCTCGTAGACCTCGACGCCGGGCCCGACGAACAGCGCGCCGCGATCCTGGAGGTTCATCAGGGCGTAGGTGGTCGTCAAACCGCCCCTGTCGGCAACCAACGAGCCAGACGCACGCGTCCGCAATTCGCCGTGCCACGGCTCGAAGCGGTCGAAGATGTGATGCAGCACACCGGTCCCACGGGTCTCGGTCAGGAACTCCGTGCGAAAGCCGATCAAGCCGCGAGACGGCACCGAGTAGTCGACCCTCGCCCAGCCGGTGCCGTGATTGACCATCTGGACCAGGCGCCCCTTGCGCAGCGAGAGCAACTGGGTGACGACACCGAGGAACCCTTCGGGCACGTCGATCGACACCGCTTCCATTGGCTCGTGCACCTTGCCACCGATCATCCGGGTCACCACCTGCGGCTTGCCCACGGTGATCTCGAAACCCTCGCGACGCAGCATCTCGACCAGCACGGCGAGCTGCAGCTCACCGCGACCTTGCACCTCCCAGGTATCGGGTCGCTCGGTGGTCAGCATGCGGATCGAGACGTTGCCGACAAGCTCGGCGTCGAGGCGGTTCTTGAGCAGCCTGGCGGTGACCTTGGTCCCTTCGGTCCCCGACAGGGGCGAGGTGTTGATGCCGATCGTCATGCCGAGACTCGGCTCGTCGACGATGAGGACCGGGAGCGGCCGCGGGTCGTCGGGGTCCGAGAGCGTCTCGCCGATCGTGACATCGGACAACCCGGCCACGGCAATGATCTCGCCCGGGCCGGCCTCCGCCGCATCGACCCGGTCCAGCCCCTCGGACACGTACAGCTCGGCAACCTTGAATCGCTCCACAGCTCCGTCGGCCCGGCACCACGCGACCTGCTGACCGCGTCGGATCGTGCCATGCAGCACACGGCAGATCGCAAGACGACCGACATAGGCCGACGCGTCGAGGTTCGTGACCAGTGCCTGCAGCGGATGCCCAGGCTCAAAGGTCGGAGCCGGAATGTAGTCGTAGATGACCTTGAACAACGGCTCGAGGTCTGTTCCCAACACTGTCGGATCGAGCGAGGCACGTCCCGCCCTGGCATTGCAGTAGACGATGGGGAACTCGATCTGCTCCTCGTCCGCGTCGAGGTCCAAGAACAGCTCGTAGACCTCGTCCACTACCTCTTTGGGACGCGCATCGGGCCGGTCGATCTTGTTGACCACGAGCACCACAGGCAGGCGCCGCTCGAGCGCCTTGCGCAACACGAAGCGGGTCTGAGGCAAAGGACCCTCGCTCGCGTCCACGAGCAGGAGAACACCGTCGACCATCGCGAGCGCTCTCTCGACCTCTCCGCCGAAGTCGGCGTGCCCCGGAGTGTCCACGATGTTGAACTTCACACCTCCGTGGCGCACCGAGGTGTTCTTCGCCAGGATGGTGATCCCCTTCTCGCGCTCGAGATCCATCGAGTCCATCACGCGCTCATTGACCTCTTGATTGGCGCGGAACACTCCCGACTGCCACAACATCCCGTCTACGAGCGTCGTCTTGCCGTGGTCGACGTGAGCGACGATCGCGAGGTTGCGGAAGTTGGCGCGCGAGAGCATATGGGCAGGACCCCAAAGAAAGGCACGGCAAACGCCGTGGTACACAAGTCTACCGGGTCCAACGCGCGACGATCGCTTCAACCTCCACCAAATGGTGCTGCGCTGGCGCCACTCCCCCATCGACCACCTGAAGGCTGACGTGCGAGCTTGCGAGGATCGCGGCTCCTCGAGGAAGGATCCCTGGGCTTGATCAGTACAACAACTCCGCGAGTCGGTACAGGTCCTCCGGCACCAGCCGGGGTTCGGCTACCACTTCCGACAGCCGGACGCTCTCCACGTTGTCGCCGCGCTTGATGGGGATCTCACCAAAGCGCCGCTCGCTTATCAGCTTGTAGGCGGCAACACCGACCCGTGTCGCCCAGATCCGGTCGTAGGCGGTAGGCGTGCCTCCTCTTTGGGTGTGGCCCAGCACCGTGACTCTGGTCTCGAAACCGGTCACGTCCTCCACTTGGCGACCAAGACGCTCCCCGATCCCACGGCGGCTGAGCTGGGCGTGCCCGAAGGCGTCGAGAGGCGCCTCACTGCCTGACGGAGTGGGCAGGCCGGTGACCTCGGCCCCTTCTGAGACGGCGATGATGCTGAAGGTCTTGCTCTGCTTGCGGCGGGCGTTGAGATGCTCGACGACCTCCTCCAGTCCGACGGCGAATTCCGGGATGATGATCAAGTCGGCCCCTCCGGCGAGGCCCCCCATCAGGGTCACCCACCCGGCCTCGCGTCCCATGGCCTCGACCACCATCACTCGGTGGTGCGAGGCAGCGGTGGTGTGCAGTCGGTCCACTGCCTCTGTGACAATGGCGACCGCGGTGTCAAAGCCAATGCAGTACTCCGTGAGAAGCAGGTCGTTGTCCACCGTCTTGGGGACGCCGACCACGGGCACTCCCCGCTCCGCCAGTGCGGCGCCGACCGATAGCGTGTCATCCCCGCCTATGGTCACCAGCGCGTCTATACCAAGGCGGCCGAGATTTGCAATGACGGCATCCATCGCTTTCGCGTCGGCCAGGGGGTTGACTCGCGAGGTACCCAGGATTGTCCCGCCCCGAGCGAGGATCCCCGACACGTCTGCGAGGCGCAGCGGGACGGCGTCGCCGTCCTGGACCAGGCCGGCCCATCCGTTCCGCACTCCGAGAACATCGACTCCGTCGGCGAAAGCACTGCGTGCCACACCTCGGATCGCCGCATTCAGCCCAGGCGCGTCTCCTCCACCAGTCAGGATCCCAATCTGCACGAGTTCCTCCGCTCTTTTGGTTCGAATTCCCGGGCGAGTATATAGCTCCGCAAGGTGTGGCTTAGTTTGCCCATCCTTGCCACCACGCCGCACCTAGCGCTTCGTGGTTGGGCATCATCACCGAAATTCGGCCAAGAGCTCCGCGTGACAACGCCCCGGTCGTGCCCGCCGGACGGTCTTCGTGGCGCGACCGAGAGCGTGCCCGGTCAGGGGGGCACGAGGACGGTCGCCGCGCTTCGCGGACAACCCGTACGGCGCGTCGCGTGGCTTTGGGCGCTCGCGTGGAACCTTATGGAGAAAAGCTCAACGCTCGCGGCGCCAGGTCCCGAGCAGCACGGCGGCGTAGCGAAAACCGTAGAGGAAGTTGGTGCCCTTCTTCGACTGGCCGGAGGCCCGTTCGTGCCAGACGGCAGGGCGCTCGGTTACCCTCCACCCCCGCTTGAGTGAGGTGACGAGCAGCTCGGCCGTCTGGTACTGGTCCTGCTCCAGCCGGCCTTTCACGTCCGCCAGCATTGTCACCCGCAGGGCTCGGAAACCGTTGGAGGTATCAGTGAGGTGGGCGCCGGTCAACAGGTTCATGAGCGCCGCGAAGAACACCACACCCAGTTGACGGTACCGGTCTCCTGTCCTGTCCACGCCCAGGCGCCGAGAGGCCACCACGAAGTCGGCCTCGTCGTCCACCAGCGGCTGAAGCAGCTGCGGCATCTCGGTGGGATCGTTCTGGCCGTCGGCATCGAAGGTGACCACGTACTGGGCCCCCAAGGCAACACAGAGGTCATAGCCGACACGTAACGCCACCCCGTGACCCAGGTTTACCGGGAACACGAAGGTGACGGCCCCCTCTTCCATCGCGACACGGGCGGTCTCGTCCTCGCCGCCGTCGACGATCACGAACGGCGTCACGTCCAGCCCGCAGGCCACCTTCGGCACGCGCCGAAGCACGTCTGCGATGTTGGCTTCCTCCTCGTAGGCGCAGATCAGACCCACCACCGGAGTCAGCTTGAGATCCCCGTGGCGCTCGTCGAAGTTCTTGCGCCCGAGGTCGATGACGAGCCGCTGGAGCGCCCGCAGGCGAGTCTGCTGATGGTCCGAAATGTTTGCCATGCCTCGTGCTCCTGAAGTTCAGCGGATGTGCGGACTGGTGAAGACCTCGCGTGAGGTAGGTTGCAGGTGCGCGGGCAATTGCGGAACATGTCCTTTCAATCCGAACCTGTACCTTGCGTTCCTGCGAGACGACCTTATCGCCCGCGATCGCGGCGCGGAGGCCGTGAGCGAGATCAGCTCCTCGCTAACTAGCTCGCAACCGGCGCCCTCGTGTGCCAAACTCGCGATCCTGATGGAGGCCGGTTCAGAAGCTGTCGGGTGCATCCCGGTGACTGAGACAGGCGTCGGTCGTGGGGCAGCCGGGTCACCGTTCCCACCCGCAGGTTCGCAGCGGGCCCGTCGCTCCTGTGTTCGCGGTGAGAGTGTCGGCCGTCACGCTCCACTGGTTGCCTGCCTGCTTCGCGGCGGCACACCGTGATCCGCCCTGTCTCGCCGAGCCGGCAGGTGGCAATGAGCCGGTGGGCGATGTGGCTGACGATGGCGGCACTGATCGCCTTTCCCTTCCTCTACGGCCTGGTCGCGCTCCACCGCGGCGAGGACGCGGACTGGGATCTGATGAACTACCACTTCTTCGATCCCTTCTGGGTCCTCGTCAACCACCAGCACGACATCATGCCGGCCCAGCTGCAGACCTACTACAACCCCGTCCTCGACATCCCCTTCTACCTCGCGGCACGCCACCTCTCCGCCCGCACAGTCGCCTACGGCATTGCGTTCGTGCAGGGTCTGTCCTTTCCGATCCTGTACCTGATCGCTCGGGTTTTCACGCGGCGCCGGCTGCTGGCACTGGCCGGGGCCGGCCTGGGTATCTTCGCCGCCGGGGCGTTCTCGGAGATCGGAAGCGTCATGGGCGACACGCTCACAGCGCCGTTCCTCCTCGGTGGCATCCTGCTCGGCCTCCACGCCTGCCGGCCACCGGTTCATGGTGCACGCAGGCGCGTGCTCGCTTTGGCCGCGGCGGCCGGTGTCGCGTCGGGGTTCGGCTCCGGCCTCAAGCTCTCGGCGTTCCCCTTCACCGTGGCCACGGTCATTGCGTTCTTGGTGATCGGCCTGCCGTTCGCCCGCCGGCTGGCGTTGGCGTTCGCGTGCGGCTGTGGTGCGCTTGTGGGCCTCCTCGTCTCCTACGGATGGTGGGGCTACGAGCTCGCGGTGCGGTGGGGAAGCCCACTGCTTCCCTACTTGAACCAACTCTTCGCATCGCCGTACGCACCGCTCGCGTCCAACACGGACGCCAGAAGGTTGCCGCACGGCGTGTTACAGGCGCTCTTTTACCCATTCCTCTGGACACTGCAACCGCTGCGCACGAGTCCGCAGGCGTTTCGAGAGCTCACCATGCCCGCTCTGGAACTGGTGCTGCTGCTGCTCGCCGCCAAGGGCGTCGCCCTGACTGCGCGCCGACGCGCCTGGCGCCCGATCTTCGGCTCCGACGCCGAGCGTTTCATAGTGCTGCTCGCAATCGTCACCTACTTGATCTGGGTGGACATCTTCGCCATCTACCGCTACCTGGTCCCCCTCGAGATGCTCTCGTTCGTGCTCCTCGGCGTCTGCGTCCGGCGCTTGTTCGCCCCGGCAAGGCCGTGGCCGGTCGCGGCCGGATTGCTCGTGGCGATAATCGTGGCGTCGCTGGTCACCGAGCAGACCGACAACATCGGTCGCACGGCGTGGGCGGACCGCGACATCACCGTGTTGGTGCCGGCGTCCATCGCGTCCCCCGCGGCATTCCTGATGATCGGGTCGAACCCGGACGCCTACGTAGTCCCCTACTTCCCGAGCAACGATTTCTTCGCGCGGATCCAAGGCAACATCCGGCCTACTCCGACTGCCGAAGCCCGGATCAAAAAGGATCTTCGCGCGTACAGCAACGTCTATGTCTTCTGGGCCGACCCCAACCCCTACCCCAATGACGCCGCCCTACTCGCCCAGGCAAGGCCTCCGTGGGCGACATACGGGTTCGCGGTGAACACCAGCGGCTGTGTCGCCATCCCGGCCAAGATCGGCTCGGTCGCTCAGTCCGTTCACGTCTGCCCGCTCGACCGGTCCTAGACGAGAGCCTCCTTCGCTCGCCCACCGGCCCGTCACCTAGTTCGTTTGCCCCCACCTAGAGGCCGTGGCCGGCCGACGCGCGCTTCGAGCTCGGCGATGCGGCGGTCCCTGGCGTGGATGATCTCCTCCTGGCGGCCGACGAAAGTCTCGAGCTCTGCCACGTGGGCGCTTCTCGCCTTCAGCTCAGCCTCGAGATGACGAACGTAGCCCTCGACGCGATTGAGGTTCTCCGAGACGAAGTTGTCGAGCACGCTCGCCGGCGCGAGGCGCGCCACGAGATCCGGCTCTTCAGAGCGCGCATAGAAACGGTTGATCCCGTCAAAGGAAGCAAACAGGTATCCGGCCGCCAGCAGCTGTGGTTCCCAGCGCGAGTGCGTCTGCTGGAACGACCACGGATCGGTCGCCTCCACGACAACCACCCTCGGGCGCCAGCGCGACCAGTCGTTCCCGAACAGCACTTCGGGCTCCGCGCCCTCCACATCGACCTTGAGGAACGAGATCTCTCCGGCGCAGTGCTCGTCGAGGACATCTGCCAGCGTTCGGAGCGCGACCAGTCGCTCTCGCACCGGTCGCCCAGCTCGGACGTAACCTTCGCCCACCTCCGAGTCTGTGCTGGAGAGGCCGCGTTCGTCACCGACGACGTATAGGGTGACCTCGCCGGCGCGACCTCCGAGAGCCGCCTCCACCACGACGTCACGCGGCCGGGCCCGGCGCAACTCAGCCGCCTCCTCCGCAAGAGGCTCGACATCGATGCCGCGCCAGCCTGACTCGTAGAAGTGCCTCGTCACCGAGCCCAGATACGGGGAGGAAGCCCCGACGTCAACGTACAGGCCTTCGGCGCCACCCGTGCAAAGGGCGCGGTGCAAAACGACATCCTCCGCGTTGGCCGCATGCGACACCATCCGCTCGGGACCGGAGCCTCCCGGGCGGATCTTCGTTCGCAAGTCGTCGGAGCGGTCAGCGGTCACGCCGGCCGATCATCTTTCGAACCCAGCGGCGTCCGAGACGCTCCAGTGCCGGTTGCCGGCCTACTTGCCTCACGATGGCGTCCGCGACGCGGTAGGAGGTTCGCGCACGCATCGCGATCATCTCCTTCTCCGCCCACCGCACGGCCTTTGTGTTCTCGTCCACCTGACGCTCCAGCTCACGCGCATAGGCGGTGCGGACCTCCAGATCTCGCTTGAGATACCCCAGCTCCGTCTCGAGGGTCTCGACTCGCTCGACCCACTCTCGAAGGCGTAGCTCCAGCTCCTGCACGACCTCGTCGTCGACGCTCCCCTCGAGTGAGGTACGCGACCGCTCGCTAGGCGAATCGTCGGTCTCTCCCGCACGCTGGAAGCTGAGCCAGGCGCCGTCCTCAGAGCCTTCCTCAAGAGCAAGATCAGGGCCAGTACTCGGCCGTCTGGGATCCGGGAGCTTCCTCATATGCCTGCCCTTTGTTCAGGTCGCGGGTTGGTGGCCATTCGGTCGCCCACGACTTCCGCCAGGATAGAGCCCCAGGTGACTCTGGACCCTTCAGATCGACGCAGCGCGTCGAACGCCTCGATCTCGGCCCGCCGCTGTTCCCAGGCCACGCGATCGGTAAGCAGCGAAATCAGCCCGCGGGCGAAGTCCCTGGCATCGTCGGCGACCAACAAGGCAGCGGTGCCTCGCAGATCAATGCCTTCGGCGCCGACGCTCGTGGCTACCGTCGGCACACCGTATTGGAGCGCCTCGACGGTCTTGATCTTCACGCCGGCCCCATATCTGAGCGGCACGATGCAGGCTCGCATTCGACCGTAGAACTCGGCCATGTCGCTCACCTGGCCCTCGAAGAAGATGCCACGACCGCCGGCATCGAGAGCCACCTTTGGCGGCGCCGGGCCGGACACTCGTATACGGACCCACGGCACTCGGGCCCGCACGATTGGCAGCACCTCATGTACGAACCACAGAAGCCCGTCGACGTTCGGCGACTCCGGCCCAGCCAGCCAGCCCGCCACCAGGAACACGTCAGAACGCTCCGCGAAGCCTGCTGGCGTGAGCGCCAGCGCGCTGAGCCATGGCTCCACTACGAACGGCTCGCGTGCGCCGAGCGCGCGTAACGCTGCCGCCTCGTCGGCGGACACGCAAACGATCGTGTCGACCGAACCCGCCATCTCGGCTTCGACCGTCCGAGCTTCATCAGCGGCGTTGGACAACGCCTCGCGAGCAACGTCTGTGCCGGCGAGCTGAGCCTGCGCTTCCAGACGCCGATGGAACAGGGCCTCCGCGTCGTAGCAGAGGTGCGCCTCGGGTTGCAGTTCGCGGACCATTGACCCGTAGCGCTCGTAGTTGTGCGGACGCGAGATGATAACCACCTCGTAGCGCGCCGAGCGCCGGCGAAGGTGCTCGGCGAGCGGCTCGGTCACGACCCCGACACCGAAGGCTCCGAGCACATCAGGGTCGCCGACGATTCCTATCGTCGGAAAGACTGAGACTCGATAGCCGGCCGTCGATATCTCCCGCACGACGTCGAACATCCGCGAATAACCGGAGCCGAGTCGCGAATCCGGCAGTCTGTCGTCGATCACCAGCACCCGTGGCGGGGAGCCCATGGCGAGGTGGATGGCCTCTTCGACGGAGTCAGCGTCGATCGGCTCGGCATGCGTCTGCCCCTCGAACACAGTCGGCCATCGCTCGAGCAGCTTCCGGCGGTGCGTGAGACAGAGGTACTCCTTGTATCGTTGCGTCGAGCTCCTCGACTCGAGATGGCGGACGACTGACCGAGGCTCGTAGAGCACAATTTTGCCGCGTTCGGCGATTCTCAGGCAGAAGTCGACATCTTCGTAGTAGGCCGGGAAGTACTCCTCGTCGAGACCTCCCAGCTCGTTCCAAAGGTCGCGGCGGACGAGGAGATTCAGCGCGCTGCAGTACTCGACACGACGGCGAAATCGCAACGAGACCGCGTCACCGGGCAGATCCCGACCTACGCCGTAGCTCGAGCCGTCCTTCCAGATGATCGAGCCGGCCTCCTGCAATGTCCCGTCGGAGAGCAGGACGCGGCCGCCGACAGCACCCACTCCCGGGGTTTCGATCGCCTCCACGAGAGGCGCCAACCAGCCGGGCTCAGGCTCGGCGTCGTCGTTCAGCAGAACCAGATACACACCGCGCGCTATGCGCGCCCCCAGGTTGCAGCCGCCTGCAAAGCCCCGGTTGACTCCGGATCGGACGATGGAGACACCGCTCACTTCGAATGCGAGGTCGTCCGACACGCTTGGCTCGACTCCGTTCTCGACCACGATGACCTCGAAAGGCACATCCTTGGTGTTCACGGCCAGCGCACGGAGACATCCCAGCAGGTCGGGCGCAGCGCCCGTTGCGACGATGATCACTGAGACGATCGGGTCCCGCGACGGATTGAACTGCACCACTCCAGTCGATGTCGACAGCACAAGCTGCTCCTTCACGGCGAGCACGCGGCTCGCGTTGACCTAGCATTTGTTGTAGCACAACTGCCCCTTGACAGCTGAACCAAGCCCGCAGGTCCGGACTGGTCGGCCGGGGGGCGCCGGTTGACCCATACCGTCGCTGAACGCCCTAGTGGGGTGGTCGTGCGGCTCGGGGACCGTCCTGGGTCTTGGTCAATCGGCGTGCCGGGCGAATGACGTGAGGACGATCAGCCACATATGCAGTACGGCCGCCCCCTGGCGCATCACGGCCGTACGAACAAGAACCGGTCGGTACGGTCCGAGGTATTGAAGAGCGCTGCCGAACTGGGCGCCGGTGGTGCTGAGGAGAAGCAGTTCGGCCGGGCGCCTGCTCGCGAGCATCGCCGCGTCCGGCGCAGTGAGCACCCCGGGATTGCTCGGAAGTGAATTGAAACGGCCGTGGTAGATGCCGACCGTTTCGGTGAGCACCCCGCTCGGGTCATAGGGGAACCACATCAGCAGCTGCTCGCCCCGATAGGTGGCGTTGCCCACGAAGGACGGGAGGTCGGCGCTGATCTGGTACCAGTCGATCTGGAGACTCGCGCTGCCACCGAGAGCGGTGGAGTACGGGGCCGGCGGGTCGGCCGCATGGGCCATACCCCGAAGGGGCCGGTGCACCGGGCTTGGCGCGACCGTGAGGACGAGCAGGGACCCCGCCACGGCGACAATGGCCGTCGCCGCGGCAAAGCCGGACCCGACTCGGAAAGCCGAGGGCTCTCCACGTGCGCGGTTAGTGAGCCGCAGTGCTCCGGTGAACACCACCGCGACCGCGGCCAGAGCTGCCCCGGTCGGCAGCCACGCGAAGGCCGGCACATGCGGGTAAGCCTCGTACGCGAGAGGGACGGCAGCAAGCAGCAGGACAGGCAGCCAACGCAAGAGGCGGCGTGACGACAACGACCGGCAGAGCTCGGCGAGGATCACGGCGAGAGCCAGGCAGATCACGCCCCAGAGGGTCGACGAGAAGTAGTACATCTCAAGGGACTCGACGTGGTAGCCGAACTGCAGGTAGGCGTAGACGGCGAACTGCGCGGTGCACGCGAGGCCGACGAACAGCTGGGGAGTCGGGACCTCACGCAGCCTGCGTGCGAATGTGACTGCGAACATGACGATGACCGAAGGAGGAACCAACAGGTACGCGAGGTAGGGAGCCCAGCGCCAATTGGTGGAGTGAAAAAGCAGTATCTCTGCCGGCTGGTTCAGGTAGGCAGCGGCGGTGAAGGTCGGTCGGATGAAGTTGAACTGGCCGAATATCAGGCCCGAGGCGACCATGAGGCCCAGCGTGGCCAAGACGCCGACCCCCGCCAGAACTGCCCCATCTCGGAAGAGGTGTTGCCGGGCTCGCAGAAGCCGCACAGCCGCGTACACGGCGATCGTCGTACCGGCGAGCACGATACCCATGCCATGGGACCAGACCGCCATCGTCAGCAGCAGACCCGAGAGCACGAGACACACCGAGCGCCAACGGTCCCGGCAGGGCATCGCGAGACAAGCAACCGCTCCGGCTATATAGGAGACCACCGCCGAGTTCGGGTAGTCCGTTCCCCAAGCGGTGATCATCACTGGCGAGCTGAGCAGAGCAACGACAGCGAGGGCGCCGGCGGGGATGCCATACAGCCGCCGCAGCAGCACATAGGCGGGCACGATGGCGATAAGAGCGAACAGGTAGCGGGTGGCGAAGAAGCCGGGGACGGCACCGAACGCGACGTCGAAGAGCCGTCCGACAACGAGGAATCCCACCTGGGCGCCTTCGCGCAGTCGTGCTGTCGGATCCAAGGCAGCCGAGTAGCGGGTGAACATCTCGCGCGGGTCAACGATGTAGATCGTGTGCATGCTGGAATCCGGCAAACTGACCGGCGCCATGCCCCGGATCCTCAACACGAAGTAGGCGACGAGCGGAGAGAGCGCGACCGCGGCAGCTTCGCCGACAAGCGCCCAGCCATGGCGACGGCGACGGTGCCTCGGCGCGTGAGCGACGATGGTCGGCTCGGCTGGCAAGGTGTCGGTCGCGAGCACTGGACGACCCTACCAAGCGGCGCCGGCCAGGCGAAGTCGAGGTTCGACGGCGCGTGGCTACACTCGCAGCGTGCTCAACGGGAAACAGATAACTGCTGTGCTTCCTGCCTTCAACGCCGCCGAGACGCTGAAGCGGACCGTTAGCGAGCTCGATCGTGCCGTAGTCGACGAGGTCCTGTTGGTAGATGACGCGAGCAGCGACGACACCCTGGAGCAGGCTGAGCACCTCGGCCTCATCTCGATTCGACACGACAAGAACCGGGGCTACGGCGCGAATCAGAAGAGTTGCTACAAGGCAGCACTCGAGCTCGGCGCCGACATCGTCGTCATGCTCCATCCGGACTACCAGTACTCACCGCTGCTCGTGCCTGCACTCGCGGCGATGATCGCCTACGGTCAATACGACTTCGTTCTCGGGTCGCGCATCCTCGCACAGAACTCGATTGCCCGGGGGATGCCCGCCTACAAGTACGCGGCCAACAGGGTCCTCACACTCTGGGAGAACCTCGTGCTGCGCCAGAAGCTCTCGGAGTACCACACGGGCCTGCGTGCCTACAGCAGAAGCCTGTTGGAGGCCCTGCCGTTCGAGCGGAATTCAGACGACTTCGTCTTCGACAACCAGATAATCGTTCAGGCGGTCGTGTTCGGGGCGAGCATAGGCGAGCTTTCCTGTCCGACGCGCTACGCGGCGGACTCGTCTTCGATCAGCTTCAGTTCAAGCGTCCGCTACGGCCTGGGCGTGATGCGGACCACCGCCCAGTACAGGTTGCACGTCAGTGGAGTCAGGCGCTACGAGTTCCTCGATTTCGCGCCCCGCGCCGTAGCGACCGCTGTCGGCTGAAGGACTCGTGACGTGACACCGGACCTCGCCGGAGGTCCGGTGTCGTCGTGACATCAGACAGTGCGACGGTCGAAACCTCTGGCCGTCCTCGATGGCGACGCTTGCCTTCGAAGGGCCGGCGTGACCTAGCGCCGCTCGATGCGTCGAGCACGAAGAGCATCAGTTCGTTCATGGAGCTGTGTCAGGACTAGAACCGTGAACCCCACGAAGAAGAACGCTTCCGCGACGCTGCCCACCTTGTTCAGCAGGTAGGCCAGGCCCAGGATCGGGTATCCGGCCAACGCGGCCCTGCCTAGGTCTCGATAGACCCTGGAGTTGAAGGTCTCCTCGTTGCGTGTCCGGCGCCAGGCATAAAAGAGAGCGAGCGTGATACCGCCGAACTCGAGGATCCCGGCAACGATGTGCATGTACTGCTGGGCGGGAAGTTGGAAACGCAACTCCCTGTTACGGCAGACCGCGTTGACTCCGTCGGAGCAGATCTCCGGGAACACTCCGCCGAGCGCTCCTGACACAGCAAAGACCATCATGGACGACCACTCCCGTCGTCCGTCCCGGATGCTCGTCATGCCCGCCGCCAAGAACGCCGACGAGAGGAGCAACCCGGACAGGAGGTCGGCGTGCTGCATCGCCGTCGCGAAGGGTTGGCCGGTCACCTCCAGGTCGCTGAACAGCTCGTTGGGTGAGACCATGAGGCCGGGCCTGAACGGAACCAGTATCCACCAGTTGTACGCGAGAAGCCCGGCGATCGCCGAGATCCACGCCACCACCGGGCGGATGGGTGACAGACCCGACGCGCCGCGAAAGCGAGGCCTACCTCGAGCGTGCCCGGTCAGACGGTCTCCACGAACGCCTCGGTGAACTGGCTCTCGTAGAGCGCGGCGTAAAAGCCCTTCTTGTCGATGAGCTCCGCGTGGCTGCCCTGCTCGACAATCCGACCAGCGTCCATGACGACGATCGTGTCCGCGTTGCGGATAGTCGAGAGCCGGTGAGCGATGACAAAGCTCGTCCGCCCGTGCCGCAACCGGGCCATCGCTTGTTGGATGAGGACCTCCGTGCGCGTGTCGACGCTGCTCGTGGCCTCATCGAGGATGAGGATCGTCGGGTTCGCCACGAACGCCCGAGCGATCGTGATGAGCTGCTTTTGGCCGGCCGAGATGTTGGAGGCATCCTCGTCGACCACGGTGTCGTACCCCTCTGGCTGAGTCCGTACGAAGTGATCGACGTGCGCAGCCTCGGCGGCGGCAATTATCTCCTCGTTCGTGGCGCCTTCTCGCCCGTACGCGATGTTGTCCCGGATCGTCCCAGTGAACAGCCACGTGTCCTGGAGAACCATGCCGAATGTCCGCCTCACGTCGTCACGGAGGAGGTCACGCGCGTCTAGGCCGTCGAGCAGGACGCGTCCCGAGTCGATCTCATAGAAACGCATGAGGAGGTTGACGATCGTCGTCTTGCCCGCACCCGTGGGGCCGACGATCGCGACGGTCTGACCCGGCGAGACCGAGAGGCTGAAGTCCGCGATGAGTGGCCGCTCGGGCTCGTACTGGAAACTGACGTGCTCGAGATCGACCCGTCCGTCCGGCTCGAGGAGCCGAGCCGGTTGCGGGCAGTCCGGCTCTTCTTCTTCGGCGTCCAGCAGAGCGAAGACCCGTTCGGCCGAGGCAACCCCCGACTGCAGGAGGTTCATCTGGCTTGCTACCTGGGTGATCGGCATCGTGAACTGGCGGGAGTACTGGATGAAAGCCTGCACGTCCCCAAGCGAGAGCGCGCCCGACGCGACGCGGTATCCGCCGATGACCGCTATCACCACGTAGTTCAAGTTCGCTAGGAACTGCATAGACGGCTGGATGACACCAGAAAGGAACTGCGCGCGGAAGCTCGCCTCGTACAGCGGCTCGTTCTGCCGGTCGAACTCCTCTATGGACGCGTCGCTCCGCCCGAACACCTGCACGAGAGCGTGACCCGAGTACATCTCCTCGACGTGACCGTTCAGCGCTCCTGTGCGCTCCCACTGCGCGGCGAACTGTACCTGGGAGCGGCGAGCGACAAAGAGGGTCACGACAAGCGAGAGCGGAATAGTTACGAGCGAGACGCCGGCCAGCAATGGGCTGATCCAGAACATCATCGCGATCACTCCGAGAATCGTGAGCGCCGAGCTGAGCAGTTGGCTCAGGCCCTGCTGGAGCGTCGTGGTGACGTTGTCGATGTCGTTGGTGACACGGCTCAGGATGTCCCCGTGGGAGTGCCGGTCGAAGTACCGCAACGGGAGGCGGGCGAGCTTGGACTCCACGTCCTCGCGCATGCGGTACACGGTTCGTTGCGCGACCCCAGCCATCACGTAGCCCTGAGCCCAGTTGAGCATGGCGCCGAAGACGTACACGAGCGCAGCGAGGCCGAGCAGCGTGCCGAGATGGTCGAAATTGACTCCCGCTCCCGGAGTGATCGACATTCCCCTGACCATGTCGGCGAGCTGTCCCTGGCCCTTCGCTCGCAACATGGCGATCACCTGCAGCTTGGACATCCCTGCGGGCAGGCGCTTTCCTATTACTCCGTTGAACAGGACGTCAGTCGCGTTGCCGAGGATCTTCGGACCGAACACGGTGAACGCCACGCTCCCAGAGGCCATCGAGATCACGAGAGCGATGCGGGTACTCTCAGGTCTCAGTCGTCGCCCGAGACGCCGGACGGTGTTCCCGAAGTCCTTCGGTCGCTCGACCGGCATGGACATCCCCGGCCGGCCGGGTCCGCCAAAGCCTCTTCCCGTCCCGGGTCGCTGCCGCGCGGCAGGTGTGCTCATGCGGCTTGCTCACCGAGCTGGGATGTGACGATCTCCCGGTACTCGGGGCAGGTCGACAGGAGCTCCTCGTGCCGGCCGATCCCCACGACCCTCCCGTCGTCGAGCACGATGATCCGGTCGGCGTGCAGGATCGTGCTCACACGCTGAGCCACGATCAACACGGTCGCGTCCCTGGTCTCGGATCTGAGGGCGCCGCGGAGCTTCGCGTCGGTGGCCGCGTCCAGCGCGGAGAAACAGTCGTCGAACAAGTAGATCGCCGGCCGCTTCACGAGAGCCCGTGCGATGGACAACCGCTGGCGCTGGCCGCCGGACACGTTCGTGCCGCCCTGGGTGATCTCTGCCTCTAGCCCTCCTGGCATTGCGGAGATGAAGTCGCTCGCCTGGGCGACCGCGAGTGCCTGCCATAGCTCTTCGTCAGTGGCATCGGGCCGGCCGAAACGCAGGTTCTCCGCCACTGTGCCGCTGAACAGGTACGCCTGTTGTGGCACCATGCCGATCTTCGCCCAGAGCGCACCGCGCGACTGGTCTCGCACGTTGACACCGTCGACGAGCAGGGCGCCGCTCGTGATGTCGAACAAGCGAGGGATGAGGTTGAGCAACGTGGTCTTGCCCGAGCCCGTTCCTCCGATGATCGCTGTGGTCTCACCTGGTAGAAGCGAGAACGACAGGCCGTGCAGCACCGGTTCCTCGCTCCCCGGGTATCCGAAGACGACCTCACGCAGCTCCACCAGTCCCGTCGAGGTCGGGGGGACGACGGCTTCTGGCGGATCCAGCACCGAAGGCTCGGCGCGCAGGACCTCCTCGATCCGATCGGCGCTGGCGACTGCCCGCGGCAGGAGGATCACCATCATCACGGCGATCATCACCGACATGAGGATCTGCAGGATGTAGCTGAGGAAAGCCGTGAGGTTCCCGATCGGCATGCTCCCGCTGGCGATCAGGTGGCCGCCGAACCAGAGCACGGCGACGCACGACAGGTTCATCACCCCCATGACGGTCGGCAACGCCAACGCGAACATGCGGTTCACTCGGAGACCTGTGTTGGTCAGTGCCCCGTTCGCGTCCGCGAACCGCTGCTGTTCCTGGCCCGTGCGGATGAACGCCCGGATCACCCGCACACCGGTGATCTGCTCGCGGAGCACGAGGTTGACCCGGTCGATCCTGGACTGCATCGACTTGAACAGCGGGACGGCCTTCGCCATCAGGATCGAGATGACGACGAGCATCACCGGGACGACGACCACGAGGAGGGCCGAGAGCCTCACGTCCTCTTTCAGCGCCATGATCACGCCGCCCACGCACATGATCGGCGCCAGCACCATGATCGTGAGGGCCATTTGCAAGAACAGCTGGATCTGCTGGACGTCGTTGGTGTTGCGAGTGATGAGCGACGGCGTCCCGAAGTGGTTGATCTCCTGCGCCGAGAAGCGCTGCACTGACTTGAAGACCGCACCACGGATGTCCCGGCCGATGCCCATCGAGACCTTTGAGGCGAAGTACACGGCCACGATCGACATTGCTCCGACCACGAGCGTGATGCCGAGCATCCACGCCCCCGTCGTCCAGATGTAGTGGATGTCGCCCTTCTCGATGCCGTTGTTGATGATGTCGGCAGTGAGATTCGGCAAGTACAGGTTCGCGACTGCTTGCACTACGAGCAGCCCGACGACCAGGCACACTTGGCCGCTGTAGCGGCGAACATAGCGTCGCACAAGGCTGATCAGCACCGGCTAGCTCCCGCCGAGCGCGGCTGGGCGAGTCGCGCCGCCTGCCTGGAAGACACGTCGAGATCGTGTGCGCGTGGCCGGCGCGCCTATGACATCGTCAGCCGCCACGGGCGCCTTCCAAATCACGCTCCAACGAGGCCGCGAACCGTCCGAGCATCGAAGCGAAGGCCGCCAGGTCCACCTCGTCCCAGCCCTCGAGCAGCCGGTCGAACCAGACCCGGCGGGCCTTCAAGACACGCTGGAGAGTCCGCCGCCCGCTCGGGGTCAGCCCGATCCGGGTCGCGCGATGATCCTCGACATCGGCGTGGCGGGCCACCAAGCCGTCCCTCTCCAGCTGCTGGATCTTGCGGGTCACCGTCGGCGGGTCGACACCGAGCAAGTCGGCCAGGCCCGTCACGCGTACCGACTCGCCGTGAGCCTGAAGCATGTAGAGCAGGGCCCCCCCGGCCCGGTCGATCCGCACGCCCGCCGTCTGGAGGAGGCGTTCGTGCACGCGGACCTGCCCCATCGAGCGCCCCACGGTCCAGAACGCCTCCCGGATCTCGTCGACGGACTCATTCGCGGGCTTCGGCCGGGGCTCCTCGAGGCCCATCTTGGTTACTTTCGGCACGTAACTATTATAGCTTCCTTGTCGGGGACGCGCCAGCGGTGAGGGGAATGGACGGATGATCTCAGGGGGTCGTCGGGTCGATCGCTGCCGTGCTGGTCAGTCGATGGGCTCTCGGTCCCTGCACGGCAGCTTCATCCCTTGACGCCCTGGAGGAGGTAGGCCACGACATCGGCTGCCTTGTAGCTGTCACGGGCGGGGCCGACGAGCGCAGGTAGGAACGAGAGGTCCTGCCCGATGGTCGCGAGAGGGGGTTCCACGGCTCCGTCGCGGTGACGCTGGCCAAGCCCGATCGCCGCGATCAGCCCGTTGCACACGCAGCGTCGCTCGGCCGTGTCCTCCACCTTCCCACCCTTGCGCACGTAGGCCGAAGGCGGCTCGGCCGGGCAGCGGTACCCGACTTCACCGTCTTGCTTGCGGTACGGGACGCGCAAATAGCCGGCCTCGCAGACCCTGCGGCGTTGGGCGTACACCTCTTGTTCGGCGACGGTCCCCGGTAGGTCGGCCACCTTGAAGGGGAAGCCAGTGGGCGATGCCAAAGGATCAGTACGCACGTGCAGAGTGCCCGACAGGGCGCTCTCGATGAACGCCCGCTTCAGTGAGGCGTCGAAGCCCGATTCCTCGCACAGGGCGAATGCCGAGCCGACCTGAATGCCGGTGGCCCCGGCCTCGAGAGCCGTCCCGAGCAGCTCCCGGCTGGCATATGCACCGGCAAGCCAGTACGGCAAAGCGAGCGCCGCCAACTTCTCCAGATCGACCACGTCACGAGCTCCGTAAACCGGCTGTCCCTCTTCGTCAAGGCTGAACGGACCCCGGGGTGGAGCGTTGTGTCCGCCCGCAACGGGACCTTCGACCACGAACCCGTCCGGGCGTGTGCGGGCATCACGAGCGAGATATGAGGCGAGTACGTGCGAAGCGACGATGGCGAGGAACTTTGGACGGTGCAGCTCCACGTTCGCACCCGAGACCAGCTCTGGGCGCACGCCGACTGTGTACCGAGCCGCTCCGGCACCGATGACATCGACAGAGACCTCGCCGGCGTGCCCTGTGGCCAACGTGTCGAGCAGACCCGGCAGCTCGGCGGGAATGCCGGCTCCGACGAGCACGTAATCGACTCCTGCGAGCATGGCTCCGTAAGCCGCCGCCGGAGTTGCCATCTGGATCTTCTCCAGGTAATTGACTCCCACCAAACCGTCGTGGCCCTCCTTGGCCAGGAATATCTCCACGAAATTGGCCGCGACGATGAGATCGACCGCCTCCTGGGTCGGGTCCAGCGACAAGCGCGGTACGAGGCGGAACGGCTGCCCGGGGTCGAGGCCACCTTCGACGAAGTAGCGGCCCAGGATCTGGTCGGAGACATCCGCGCTCGGGAAGCTGGCGAGCGCCCGCCGGATGTCGCCTCCGGGGTCTCCCAGCTGCAGACGGCGGGCGAGGAGGGTGTCCAGCGCCACTCCCGAGACCACCCCGAGCTGGCCGGTCACGGAAACCGCCCGTGCCAAGGGCCAGCCCGAGACGCCGACACCCATTCCACCCTGGATGATCACCGGCCAGTCGCCGTCAGGCCGCCGGCTTGTCACCGTCGGTCCTTGGCCGGGGCTCCATGCGCGTAACACCTGTCTCGGAGCCTTCGGTGGCCGTCACTGAATAGGAGAGCCGACGTCGGTTCTTCGATATCGCGAAAGGCTAGCCGACAAGTCCCTGGGGCCTTCGACGCCCCGGCTGGATCACCGGGCACAGGCGAACGTAGCTGGTGCGACCGCGATCAGGCTCCGACTGTGTTCAGGCCCCCAGCACGTACGCCTGGCCTGCGTGTGCAGCGTGCAGGGGAGCACCCACCACTGCGGTGACGCCGGAGATACCCACCGAGAAGCCGAACTCGTCGCCGGGGCCGGTGTCGGAGCCCTTCAGCTCGGCTACCTGCTTCCAGCCGCCTGGCGTCTTGGTGAACACGTACACCCGGCCGGCACCAGCCGCGTGGCCGGTCGCGCCCACAACAGCGGTCGTGCCCGAGATGGCTACCGAGATGCCGAAGCCGTCGAGCCCGATGGTGTCGGTGCCCTTGAGCTCGGCGGCCTGCTTCCACCCGCTGGGCGACCTGGTGAACACGTACGCCCGGCCGGCGCTCTTGGCGTGGAGGAATCCGCCCACGACGGCGGTGGTGCCCGAGATCGCCACCGACCATCCGAAGTGATCTCCGGCAGTGGTGTCGGAGCCCTCCAGCTTGGCGGCCTGCTTCCAGCCGGACGCCGTCTTGGTGAACACGTATGCCCGTCCGGCCGCTGCCGCGCGGCTGGTCGCACCCGCGACCATGGTCGTGCCAGAGATCGCCACCGAGGAGCCGAACTGGTCGCCGCCCACGGTGTCGGCGCACTTCAACTCGGCGACCTGCTTCCAGCCGGTCGACTCGCTGAACACGTACACCCGGCCGGCACTCTTGGCGTGGCCATATGCACCCACGACGACGTTCGTGCCCGAAGTGGCCACCGACCAGCCGAAGTAGTCGCCGGCGATGGTGTCGCCGCCCTTCAGTTCGGCGACCTGCTTCCATCCGGCCGCCGTCTTGGTGAACACGTAGGCCCGGCCGGCGTGGCCGGCGTGGTCCCCTGCGCCGACGACGGCGGTGGTGCCCGAGATCGCCACCGAGGAGCCGAACTCGTCGCCGGCGACGGTATCGGAGCCCTGCAGCTCAGCCACCTGGCTCCAACCGGAGCCTGCCATCGTGAACACGTAGGCCCGGCCGGCACCCTTCGCGTGGTTGTATGCGCCCACGACGGCCGTCGTGCCGGAGATGGCGGTCGCGAAGCCGACACCGTCGCCCGCGACAGTCTCGGAGCCCTTCAGTTCCGCCAGCTGCTTTCCGACCGCCGACGCCGTTCGCGGACTTGCGGCGACCGCCGACGCCGTTCGCGGACTTGCGGCGACCGCCGACGCGGTGCACGCCAGGAGTGGCAGCGAGATCGCTGCTGCCGCGATGACAGTGGCTAAGCGGGACGTACGCATGTGACCCCTTCGATAATCGGTGACGCCTCAAAGGCTTCGACGACATCATTGTCAGTCCCAACACCGCTTGGCAACATGGTCCAACGGCTCCTTCGGCCGCTTTTGGCTGGGATCGTCTCCAGTGGCGTCCTGGCTGGTCCACACCAAACGCCTCCAGGGATCGTGCGTGCGGAGGGCGGCCTCGACCGCCCGCCACCTCCCCAGGTTCGAGTGGGCGCTGCAGGACTTGAACCTGCGACCTCAGCCGTGTGAAAGCGTTCCAGGCCAGTTTCACCAGCTGGCGCTTCCCGACAAATCAGCCGCTGAACAGGATATTTAGTGAACCGCCCAAGACCGCCAGCATCCACTTTTTTCCGATGTCGTGTGTCCGATTTGTGTCCACTTCGGCCCTGCGAGATGAACCCTCGACGGTCTGTCCGCACCATCGACAGTGCCAGGACATCTTCCCTCGGCAAACCGCGTCGGGCCGACTGCCGCGCCTGACCCCCGGCTGGACGGCTCCACCAACGTTGAGCAGCAAGCGGGGCTGAGTTCCTACCCAGCGAGGCGGTTGATCCGTTTGAGATCCTTTGGACGCTCACGAGCGAGCACACGGTTGGCAAGCGCGCCGTTGATGGAAGCGATCGTCCGAGTCCGGTCCTCGAACGTGACTCCCCCGCCCGTTGTGCTCTCGAACCAGGAGGCGACATCCGCCCAGTGCCAAAGCGGGCTTCTCACGTTGCCAGCGACTGGGTGAGGAAAGTCTCCCGGGCCGCGCTGACCGCTGACGAGCATGGAAACCGATTGACGAGTCCGATTCGTTCGTTCAGCGATGTCAGCCATGGACACGAGCTCGTCTTCCACGTCGACTGGCTCGAAGCCGAGGTTGATGATCTCACTGAGAGAGCTGAGTACGGCATCAAGGAACGAAGGAGCCTCCCGCTCGAAGCCGATGAAGTGGCCGCGTGGTCCTTCTTCGACGGCCACTTCCTCCTTGACGGACTCGAAGACTCGATCGGCGTCCTCGTTCGACAGCGGGTCGCGCAGTCGGATCCGGAATGCGAAGCTCGTCATGTCATCTCTCCTTGTTGCCGAGGGCGAACCGGCGGATCATCCGCGCGGCCACGTCGGCGTTCTTCGGTGTGCTCCAGACTCTGAGCCGTTGACCGTTCGGCGCCACCACCTGGCCCCACGTATGGCCGGCGTGCAGGACTTCGACCGAACACCCCTCCTGCTCAGCAAAACGCAGCGCCGCCTCTACCTGCTTCCGCTGATGGCGAGCTCTGGCCACCAGAACGATGTTAGTGGCGAACCGTGGACATTGTCCACGGTTGGGACAAACGGGCTTCGCGTTGAACTGGGGAGCGTCACCAGGGAAGTGTCTGGCAATCCGGACCTCGGCAGGGTCTGGTGGCCGCCCGCGCTCGCGATAGTTGCCTGCCCATGATCGGCACGACTGGGACACCCCTCACCTGGTCGTCAAAAGGCCCCGACCGCTGGATAGGCGGGATGCCTCCTCGTCCTCCCAGTATCAGGCAATATGCGCTGGTGCCAGATGAGGGATTCACGGAGTTTCGATTTGCAAGGGACATCCCACCCGGGATTTCTGTCGGACGACGCGTCGTGGTCACTGGCATGGCCGGAGCGGGCAAGAGCACGTTCTCGCGAGCGCTCTCGGCCAAGACTGGCCTTCCCGTCATCCATCTTGACCTCCACTTCTGGAAACCGGGCTGGGTGGAGCCGTCTGAGGACGAGTGGCGCGAGAAGCAGCGGGGCCTGCTCACCAGCGACGAGTGGATCGTCGACGGCAACTACCACGCAACACTCGACCTTCGGCTTCAGCGCGCAGACACGGTCGTGTTCCTCGATACGCCATGGTGGGTCTGTGCACGGCGAGCGTTCGTCCGCGGGATTCGCAGGCGTCCGGTTGGCTTCCAGCTGCCCAACGGCTGCGACGAGTCGGCTTGGCGACGGTTGCGCGAAGAATGGTCGCTGGTCTGGCGCATCTGGCGAGTCCGCCGATCTGAGCGCGAACTAGAACTCAGAACCCTGTCGCGGCACGGGAACCATGTGGCGCTGTACGTTCTCCACTCCAAGCGCGCGGCCCGTGACTTCCTCAGTGCATAGTGCCGTTATCGATCGACCTGAAAGGTGCCTCCGAACACCGGGACGGTGGGACGCTCGCCGCCTCAATCGACCTCCGCTTCCGCGCTCTTGTCCTGCTCGGTTCGTACGGTGGTCTGCGTATAGGTGAAATGCTCGGTTTGCGAACCGAGCGTGTCGACATCCTTCGCGGACGCGTCGACGTCGCCGAGAACCTGGTGGAGGTGGCGGGCCGGCTCTACTTCGGGCCCCCGAAGACAAAGGCCGGGCGTCGCGTTGTCCCGATACCGCGGGTCGTGTGCACCGCCCTCGAGGAGCACCTCAAATTCTGCGCGGCCGCACCCACAGATCTCATCTTCAGGTCGCCCGAAGGAGGACCTGTTCGATTAGCGACTTGGCGTCGACGCTTTTGGGCTCCCGCCGTTCACTCGGCGGGCGTCGACCCTCTACGACCTCACGATCTCAGGCACACGGCCGTGGCCCAGTTTCGCCGCGGGCGCGGCTCCGAAAGAGATAGCTGTTCGCGCCGGACACTCGTCAGTAGTCACCGTTCTGGACCGGTACGGACACCTGCTTCCCGGGTCCGAGCATCGTGTAAACGCTGCGCTCGACGCTCTCGCCGATCAGGCGGCGACGACTGACGGCGCTATCCGCTCGTTTCGATGAAGATCGAGTTGGAAGGTCCTGCAACCCGTTAGCATTCAGGGAGCGGACGACGAGATTCGAACCGGCGACCGTCGCCTTGGCAATCTGCCAGGATTACCGCTACAACACGCTAGCTAGGACTTTCACGATTCTCAGCACCCGTTTTGCGGTGTTTGCCACTCCTTGCAATCCCAAATCGGTTGGCAAGATCCTTCGATCCGGGGCACTGTCGCAGCGCCTGACTACCTTTACCGTATGAGCCGCCGGATGCTCGAGTTTCCGCCCGATAGGCCTATGGGGGCGAGCATGGGAGCCTTGGGCGATCTTCCCCCCGCTGACGGGAGCGCCGCGCACGCGCGAGCCGTGGGGAACATCAAAGCTGACCTTGGCGCCCGGGCTGCACGACTGGACGAATCCGTCGAGGTCCTCCTGCAGCTGGTGCAACGTCACGATCCACTGCAGCTGATCCCATCCATCTCGGTGCTGACAAGCAGTGTCACGTGGGCTGAGGGCACCCGAATCGACGATGGTGACCAGACGTTCAGCTGGGAAGCCAAGATCGAGTACCTAGCGGGTCTCGCTCTCGCCGGTCCACGCGGGGACGCCGATGTCGGCGAGGACGTCACCCTGGAGGCTATCGAGTCGACCGCGACCGTCTTCGACGCAACCCAGGCAGGCCTCTTCTTGTGGTCCGTCGAGGACGGCGTCACCGACGACCCAAACCCTGGATCTGACCAGCTACATGATGCAGGTCGAACACCTCGTTGACCGGATGCGTGGCTACGCCGTTCACCTTGAGGAGGTCAGCGAAGCGGTTTTCGAACCGCGCCGAAGTCTGTACCTCGACGTCCTCGGGTTCTGCCCGAGTGACGTCGTGCGTTTGGTCCGCCGCCACAACGGCTGGGTGAATGCGGAAGCCCATCGTTTGGGTCCGCTCCTGGCGTCGGTCGGCTCGATGGGCGACGAGGGTCAGACTGAGGTGGCTCACGCCTTCAAGTATGCGCTCGACGCTGTTTGCCTCTGGTCCCCTGACCTGCTTGCTCAGTCGACTGGGCTTCCCCACGAAGAAGTTGAGGCGATGCTCACGCTGATGTCGACTGAGTTCGGTAGCCAGCCTGAATTCAGGGTGCCCGGTGATGAGAACATCTTGCGGAAGCGGCCGTTCATCCGCAGTTCCGACGTGTTCTTGGTCCCGATGCCATGGGCGCCGGCCCACTGCATCCACGATTGGTTGCTGGACTACCTCAACAAGGAACCGAACCCCAGGCTCCGAGATGCCTATTTCAAGGGTAGGAGTGATGCGGCTGAGCGCTTGGTCCATTCGTCGCTCGCCACGATCTTCGGCGACTCGCCGGTGCACGCCAACGTGCACTATGACGGAGCGAGTGGGCACGGTGAGGTCGACTGCCTGGTCGGCCGCGGTACGCCGGTCGTCGTCGAGGTCAAGTCCCAATCCGTTACCGACCCTGGCCGCCGAGGCAATAGAGCTCGACTCGAGCGAGTCACAAAGGAGATTCTCGAGCGGTCGTCGGATCAAACCGGAAAGGCCAGCGACTACATCATCGACGGCGGCAGACTATTCGCCTCGAACGAAGGGGCCGAGGCCCGTCAGCTCTTGCACGACACCGTCTGTACCCCCATCCAGATCGTGGTGTCCTTCGAGGGGATCGATCCGCTGTCCATCTCGATCTCCGCGTTGACCAAGTCCGAAGTGCCCCGAACGGTCTGGGTCACCGACCTCGCTGACTTCCTGGTCGTCAGAGATATCCTCGGAGATCCGGGCCCTTTTCTCCACTACGCCAAGGCGCGCAGTGATCCCTCTCGCCCGGCGCCCTACATGGAGACCGATGCCCTCGTCAGTTACCTCGAGGACCGGCTGACCGCTTCACCTGAGTCGGCGGTGTCCGCTGGACCCCCAGCACTGCTTCTTCACTACAACAGCGGACTGATCAACGACTACTACACCAAGTTAGAGCTGGGGTACCCCGCGGAGCGGTTAGGGCTGGGTATCCCCGATGAGATCCGAGAGGCGCTCAGGGTCACCGGGGTTAAGGACAACTCGATTTTGTGGTGGCAGGTTGCCTCCGCTGTCCTCGAGATGACTCCAGCGGATTGGGCCAAGTGGAAGCACTTCGGTCGCCGCAACCGAGCGGACCGACTCTTCACCCTGCCCGCTCAAGACGTCGGGATCGTCCTTTCCTCGACGGCCGCCGAGCCCGAGATTGTCGCGGGCGTCCGTCCCACGCTTGCCGTGCCCATGTTGACTTGAACTGGCGCCAGGATTGTCCATTCTTTTGTTCACTATTCGGCTCAATCGGTGGACAGGGCCGAACTACCTGGACACGCTTCGCTCCGACACCCTCACTTCGCCCGAGTGTGGATCACGCGGGGGACATCCGGCCCGAGTTGAACACCAGGGGCTCCGACACTCGATCGTCGTGAGATGACCGCTGTCAACTTTCCTCCGTGTGTCCAATCTGTGTCCTACATCCATTTGGCAACGTGCGCCGGCCATAGGACACTACCGTTGACCAGGGACTTTCTCGTGGGCGCTGCAGGACTCGAACCTGCGACCTCAGCCGTGTGAAGGCTGTTGTCGCCAGCGATTACAGAGCACTTGACCTGCTGTTTTTCGGTACGCTTGTCGCAGAAGCAGCGCTCCGTGCCACACCCGTGCCACTTCCAGCTACAAACGCCTCGCCGAAGTGAGCCTGCAGGGCCTCAGCCGCCACCCGATCAGCAGCTGTCGTCCGATGCGAGTACAGCTCCATCGTCATGCGCGCCGTGCTGTGACCGGCCCTCGCCTGGGTCACGTTGTAGGGCACGCCGGCGTCCGCCATCGCGGTGACCGCGCAGTGCCGAAGCGAATGGAAAGTGAGACTCGTCGAGATGCCTGCCCGCTCCCCAGCCGGCCGCAGAATGCGCTCGCTGAAGCGACGCCGCAGTGTCCCGCCGCGTGGACCGACGAAAATCAACGCGTCTGGGTCGACGTACTGACCTATCACGTCTTGCCGGTGCTGCTGCAGGTGACGAGTGAGTTCGTCCATGAGGAACACCGGAACAGCGAGCGTCCGCAGACTGGATCGCGTCTTCGCCTCTGGAACGACGCGCATATGACCCGATAGCTCTTCAACGGTCTGGGCGATCGTCACGGTGTGGCGCATGAAATCGACATCGCGAACCCGCAGTCCGACTGCCTCCCCCCAACGCAATCCAAGTACCGCTCCAACTAGCACGAGCGCCTGGTAGTGCTCTGGCACTTCTTTCACGAGCGCCGCGAGCTCCGACGGGGATAAGCCTGATCGCTCCGGGTGCACGACTCGAGGCAACGCGATGTTCCGAGCGGGTGATCGAGCAATCAAGTCGGCGTTGACGGCCGCGTTAAGCACAGCCCGGAGTGCCGAGAAGTCTCGGGCGACGGTCGCGGGTGCCGCGACCTTCGAGCGCAGGTCCACCGCTTCTTGGACAAGCCCGGGGGTGAGCCCTATCAGGAGCACCGAACCGAGCTGAGAGCGGAACGACGCGAGCGCTTGCCGATCTCTTGCCGTCGATGCGTCTCGCTTACCGGGTCGCGCCAACCAGCGGTCTGACCACTCGGCGAAGGTCACTCGTCCCGCGCGGGGATCGATGTACAGACCTCGTGCTATGTCCGCCTCCACCACCGCGAGGAAACGCGTCGCATCGGTCTTGGTCGGAAAAGTTGACGGCGCGGAGAACATCTGGCCGGACCCGTCTCGGTACCGCGCCTGCCACCTTCCAGACGGCAACTTTCGGACGGTCCCAAACTGTCGCTTGCCACTCATTGCAAGTGGTCCTCCTCTCAACGCGTACTTGGTAATGGATCTTGCCTCAACCGAGATACTCCATCTGACACCGCGGGCCTGGTGCCTGCGCCAAACGACGATCCGCGGTCACCAGGGTCGCCTCAATCGTCTCAGCCAAGGCCACATACGCCGCGTCGTACGGCGTGATGTTTCGATGCAGCTCCCATATCCGCACCAATAGTGGTCGGTGGCTTACTCGTTCGAGATCAAGGTCTGCGAGGTCTGCGAGGGCAATGGCGGCTCGGCGCTCATCAAGGACTCCAGCGAAAAGCGCCTTCCGGATGACTGCGACCACCTCGAGGTCGAGCAATTCCGGCGCCACGAGACGTTCACCTTGTAGACGTTCGCGGGCGCGGTCGCCGTCTGCGTCATCGTCCGCGAGAGCCGGCGCGATGACCGACGCGTCAACGACGATCACCCGTCGTCCCTATCCTCGCGAACCGCCTCGCTTGCGAAGCGGAACGAAACGTGCCCACCGCTTCGCTGGGCGGCACGGCTCAGGAGATCTTCGAGGCTGGGCCGACGTGCCTCCTCGACTAGACGGCCGAGTAAATACTCTTGGAGCGACTTTCCCTCGTTCGCTGCGCGTCGGCGTAGCTCTGCGTGGACGTCTTCAGGAACGGACTTGATCTGGACACTTGGCATGTCCCTCACTGTAGCGCCATTTTGGCGCCACAAGGTGCGTACTGGCGCTGATCCTTGCACGGACATTTGGGTCTCGCTCAGACCGGCGTGCGCTTACTGGGTCCCGAGTCGAGGCACCCAACCTCCTCGATGCGAGACGCCGATGCGAGGAACTGAGGGCCAGATCAAGCCGGGCGTCCGTGCCTGACGTGAGGGTGGCGAGCATCATCAAGCCAGGCAGTGATCTCGGCCGGGTCGAAGCGGACCAGCCACCCAACCTTCAAGTAAGGCACCCGTCGCTCGGCGACGAGCCGGCGGATGTGGCGAATGCTCACCCCGAGCCGCTCGGCAAGCTGGTCGATGGTGAGGAGCTGGGGCAGGGTTTCGGAACTGGGCATCGGTCTCCTTGTGGTGGTTGCTGTCTACGGACGAGACCGACGCCGACAAGGTGCCAGACGGTGACGAGCCTCTACTTAAGAGGCACTGGGGAATCCAGGCTATTGGCGCGCACCCCACCCGGACCCTCGTTCACCACCAGAACGCGGCCGCACCACTTCGATCAACCAGACTCAATGACATTCACCGTCCCTTACCGTCATTAGCCTCTATATACCAACCACCAGGCCGCCCACTCCCTCACCAACTCCTTCCCCTTCTCCCCCTCCATCAACCCACTCCACTCATTCCATCCTTTACCTCCACCCTCTCCATCTTCCCACCTCAACTCCTTCGTCCTCCCACCTCACCCACTCCCTTCCTTCCTCCATCCTCCCCCTCCATCAGCCTTCCCATTCACCATCACTCACCTTCCTTTACCTCCATCTACCCAACGCTACATACCCCCTATACTTCACATCCATACCTACTATAACCACAAACCAAGAGGAACACGTTTGCAACTTTCAGTTGGCGAGGGGGTGGGTGCGCGTGGCGTGGATGCGGATGATGGGAGCCGACTCTGTCGAATACCACGAGCACACCGTCGCCGGCCGCGGGGACGACCCGGTCGCTGCCTCCGGCGAGTACTACGCCTCGCGGGGAGAGACGCCGATGTCCTGGGGCGGCTCAGGGTGCGGGCTGCTCGGTCTGGACGGCGAGGTCGACCTCGCTGACTACCGAGCCCTCTTCGGCGTAGGTGGTGCACACGACCCGCGCACCGGCCGCCGTCTGGTGGCATGCCTGCGTCCAGGCCTGGAGCTCGTGGTTTCCCCCCATAACTCAGTGGCCGAGCTCGGCGTGATCGGGCGCGCCGAGGACATGCACGAGATTGTCGATGCCGAGCGCGACGCCACCCTTCAGTACCTGGACCGTCTCGTCGTCGAACGGGGTGGTCGGCGGGGACGAAGCCAAACGCGGGTCGCCACCGGTGGGCTCATCTGGGCGACCTCTCGCCACGCGACGACCCGGGCTGGCGATCCCCAGGTGCACGATCATGTCCTGATCGCGAATGCAGTGTTGATGCGAGACGCACGCGGAGGATGGAAGGGCGCCGACACGGCGTTCTTGAGAGACCACCTGCATGCGGCGACGGCCGTGGGGCGCATGGCTGGTGCCGCCAAGGCAGCCGAGCTCGGGTACGGGATCGTCGCCGATCCGGGCCCGTCCGGACGGCTCGGAGGATGGGCGATAGCCGGCATCCCGGCCGAGGTCTGCGAACTGCACTCGACCCGCTCGGCACAGATCACAGCCGCGGTCGGACCCGATGCTTCCTACGCGGCGCGGTCGGTCGCAGCCCGGGCCACCCGGGACCACAAGGCGGAAGTCCGCGTCGAGGACCTGTTG
>Ga0224555_1001081_pt1 | contig 39997 bp, 49 predicted proteins | sample 714S23034metaG_FD_180687 | JGI IMG/M metagenome (GOLD analysis project Ga0224555, IMG submission 180687) | Peat soil microbial communities from Stordalen Mire, Sweden - 717 S2 30-34 | ecosystem: Environmental > Terrestrial > Soil > Wetlands > Peat | place: Sweden: Norrbotten County, Stordalen... | reverse complement strand
TGACGAATCGAACACCGCCTTGCGCAAACACCCTGCGGCACGGTAAAACAATCACGTCTCAGGCCAATCCATATGGCCGGTTTTGAAGTGACCGCATATGGCCGCTTTTGAGGTGACCACCGAGGCGGGGACGAATGCCAGGCTTCAGGGACTCCTTGGTCAGCTCTGCGGTCATTAGCATGCAGGTCTGATAGGCATTGCCCATTCGCTTGACGAACTGAGACTTCTGACGCGCGCGTACTGCCTCGCTGTCGCTGGCGACGTCGAGCTGGTACAGAGCGAAGTTGTCTCCCATGCAGACGATCGCATCGTTCGGGAAGCGCTTCCGGATCGACTTCAGCCAACCTTCCAGAGCCGGAAGAGACCCGGCCAGGAGATTGATGTCGGCAATGATCAGACGCTCCTCATTGATCTGGTGCTGAAGCCAAGCCTGCGATTCAGCGTAGATCTCCGGGAAGTGCGGCCACTTCTCCGCAACCTCTTCCCGGCCAGCATGACTGCCGGTGTAATAACCCTTCTTCCGCCAGAGCTTGCTGGGTAGGTGGTACTTCGATCCCAGGATTCTGGGAATCGCCTTGTCCAGGGCGTCATCGACCGTGTGGAAGATGGTGATGGTGTCCGGGTTATTGTCGGGGATCCGCCAGGCCAGGTTCGACAGCAGACTGGTGTTGTGCGTTACGATGTAGTCATCCGTGATATAGAGGTGTGACGGGTGACTCACCATAATGCACTGAGTCTCCTGCACGCCTTCTTCCTGAATATCCGTAATCGTCAACCGAGGTACGCGGTTGTCAGCTTCAGGGACCTTGGCTAACTTCCGCGCAAGAGTGAAAACCTCATGGCGGTTGGCCATTCTGATCCCCAGGATGTAAGCATCCTTGCCCTGCATGCGTCGGCCATTGTAGTTATAGTAGGAATTCTTCGGCCTACTGCTCTTGCAGATTCCTCCGAGAGAGCGAACTAACTCAGTTACATCCAGCGCCAATTGAGGACTGACTGTGCAGAACTGGATCGTGCGATCCTTTCCTGCGGTACCATCTGTGTCCAAAAGACCCCGAAGCAAACTCAACCGTGAAGGTCGATCAGAGTTGAGATACATTGCCGGGATAAACTTCGTCTCAGCTCCGTGCCCCCGCAATCCAATCTCCTTCAAGCCGTCGATCAGGGGGTTAGAACAACCCTTCTGCTCTCCGCAAAGGCGAAAGTCAACAGGCTTCTTTCCATTCCTTCCTTTGCCGTTCACCTTCGCTGACAGGTTCATCGGTTCTAGCAGAACCTGGACTGCATCGATCAATTCATCATCGGCAGAAGCCAATCCAATCGACCCGGAACCAAGTGCTCCATCGCCCAGCAGAACACCAACCAGCCACGGATCGAGTGGTAAGGGTTCGTGGCTACCAAACTCACCATTCACCATTGGAACAAACAGAGTCCTATGACTATTCTTTCGATTGCCGTTGAGGCAGAACTCACGAATAGCCTCTGTATTGAATACGTGCCAACCGTTGTGTTTGGTATCCGCAAATCCTTCAGAGTACTGATGAATGAAGTGAGTCTCCCAAAGATGATCACCATCAGTGACCACGCTCCGACCATCGCTAAATGTGACGCGATAGGTCTTCTTCAATCCCTGTGGAAATACACCCGTCACAAAATTGGGTTGGCCATCCACGGAAGCGAGAACATCTCCAACTTGAACATCACCATTCAGCATCCAACCTGTGGGTGTCTTCAACTTGGCAGACATTACGAGGCCTTTCCCCTGGTTCGGCTTCCCGGGGACAGAGATGAAGGCCGCTCCCTTCGGAAGACCTCCCAGCTTCTTGTCGTAGATCGGGAATCCAGTCCGGATCTCGATGTCCGTCACGTGCGCGCTCTGCTTATCGAACACATACGTGTAGGCCGAGAGAACGTTCTGCGGGTTGTAGCCGTCCTTGCCCTTCTGGATCACTTCGATCTGCGCCATCGTCTGGCGCATCGTCTCCATGACCGAATCCGGGCTCCGCTTGATGTCCGAGATCATGCGTGTGGTGATCAGCGCCATCTCCTCGCGGGCCTTACCATCGTTCTGGTCGACCCGGCGAAGGACCTCACTGCGCAGCCACTCCTCATCCACCCCGGTCACGTGGGCAAGCTTCTGGATCTGAGCAAGCCTGAGCAGGTAGTTGGGCTCATTGACGATCAGAGGAACTGCCTCGTTGGCCAGCATGATCGGATCCGAGCCGGCCTGCATCTGGCGCTTCACCTTCCAGGAGAAGATGTCGAGCCGCGGCAGCTTCTGGAACTCATCCACGCCGTATAAACGGATGTACCGGTCAGGATCATCCGTACCCTCCGGCATCTGGATCAACTCCACCTTGAGGCCAATGCGGTCGCCTACGGCCTCCTCGATGACCTTGATGGCACGGTCGGTGGCCTTATAACCCTCCGAATCACCATCCAGGACGAAGATCAGGTGCTTGATCCCACAGTCCAGGATCACGTCCACGTGCTCCTTGGTGAACGCCGTGGCCCCGATCGCGCAGACATTCCTCATGCCGCGGTCCTGGGCAGTCGCACAGTCCGGATAACCCTCCATGATGAACAACGGCGGGCACGCCTTCTTGGCGATGTGGAAGCCGAACAGCCGGCGGATCTTCTGGTAGAACGGATTGTGCGCCGACGTATTGGTGTACTTCGCGACCTTGGTCTTGAGGTTCTCCTCGATCGCAGCAGCCTTCTGCTCGTCCGTTAGACCACCATTGGCCTTGATGGCAATCGCGCGCGCCAGGAACGCTTCGGTGTCAGCCTCGTAGTTCAACTTACGCGCGGCGAACCCGAGAGGTGCGCCAAGCTCGTCGCAGACCGTAAAGATCAGGTTGTTCGGATTGAAGAGCTTGTCGTTGGCCAGGTCTACCGACTGGAGGAACTTGACCGGGTGACCATACTGCTTCACCATCCGATCCATGTAGGCTGAGAAGTTGGTCACCGAACCGATACCCAACTTACTACGCGTATCCACACCCCACTCCATGTCGGCCAGCTTCGCCTGGACGGCATCCGAAAGGTCGGAGCTGGTCATGATGGAAGACGCATGAGAGTAGGCAGCCTTCACCTGCATCTCATACAGGTCTTCCTCGCTCAACTGGATCTCCGGCATCTCCACGCCAAAGGTGTCGGCCAGGTACTTCAGGTTCTCGACCACGAACGCCTTGCCACTCATCGGCTTGTTCTCGAGTAGGTGGGCCGCCAGGAAGACGTCACCGCGAATTCCGCACCCAAAGCAGTGCATGATGTTCGTGTTCCCACGAACCAATCCCATGGAACCACCATCACCATCCCAGTCACTGTGACTCGGATCGATGCAGACGAAGTTGTGGCCCTGGGTGTACTTGACACCCTGCATCGACAGATACTGTCCGAGGTACGGCTTGAGGAGATCCTTTACGGCCTCCAGGTTCTGAAGTTTGCTCATGGTGTCCTTCTTACTCGCTAGAGATCCACTGAAGTATCTGCGCCCAATCCTCTTCTGCAAGGACGACTACGCCGACATTGAATTTGTTACGGAGCACAAGAGCCCCGATAGGATTGCCCGCGCGACGGGCATCCGCCTTGATCTTGGCCAACTCTGCGAGGTTGACTACCGGGTTGATGTTTCCGGACTGGAACTTGGTGTCGAGCGAGATACAGTCCACAGCCACGTGGTCTCCATCCCGGTTGCTGCGTCCAGAGTTTCGTGTCGATCGAACCAATACCCGCTCAGTCTTCTTCTCTGCCGCCGCGGCTCGCCGACCCACCTTCTGCCGGCCCCGATCCTTGCCCAGCTTCACGATCCGCTTGGCCGAGGACTTAGCCCGGCGGGCTTCATACTCTGCTTGCTCCTTCCGTGGAAACTGAACCTTCTCCTTGGACCGGAAGCAATCCCGGCCTTCGATGGGTTCAGCTGGTGACCACTTACAGCCACCGCAGAGTGCGGCCTCCCCCTTTTGGTTGGGAGAGGCCAAGCACACTGCCTCCATCTCGCAGGCCTGGATGGAAACCAAGCCCGGGATGTCGCCAAGCACTACGCAGCCTCAGCAGGTACTTCTGGCGCCGGCGGCCGCAGATCCTCGGGATCTTCCCCGAGGATCACAGCCTGGATCGCCGCCATGGTGTCCGGCCGCTCACGCATCGACTCGTAGAACGCGATCTGGCCCTGCGTTCGCAGATAACCATACGCACCCTCGATCTCCGGGTTCTTCTTCAGATCGCCAGTCGGGAACTGATACCACGCTCCGTTCTGCTGAATGACCTTCTTCGTAACCGCGTACATGAACAACGCATATGGGATTGAGAAACCCTCTCCGTGCAAATGGGGAAGGCGCACTTTTCTATCGGCAGGACCGAGCTTGTTCTTGATGAACTCGAATTCAGCCAAGAATCCGATAGGCTCATCACCTTTGGTCGGAGAAGCAATCGTCTCTACGCGGCTGACCTTGATGCGCCAAGTCGAGTAGAACGGAATCGCGTGGCCACCTGGAGTCGTCTTCGGAGTTCCGCCGCCAGGCGAGAACCCTCCGACCTTGTCCCGCTGCTGATTGATGAGGATGACTGCGGCTTTAGGCTTTGTGTGCCTGCGGAAGAAGTCATTCAGCAACTTCGAAATACCGCCGACGCCTGAATTGTCGTCAGCATCCTTGTCGAGATCAGCCTGGCTCGCGAGAGCTGCAACCGAATCGAGAACGACCAGATCCATCGTCTGCACCGCGGCGCCAAGACCGTTCAAGAACGTCTGCGCCGAGTACATGATGGTCTCTTCGTTGGTTGTATCCCACTCCGGCCGCATAATCCGCAACGGAATGATGTGGGGCCGCAGCGGATCGAACCGCGTCACAACACCCAGACTGTTCATATGCGATTCGGTGTTCGTCGCTTCTGGCTCGGCCAGACCACACTCCTTACCCAACTCCTGGAAGGCAGCAATGATCTGGAGAACGATCGTGGTCTTGCCAACATTGCCGGTGGCAGACGAAATCTCACCATAGCGGGCGAGCGGAATACCCGGGTTCTTCGGTACGAACGCGCGGTCAAGCGCGGGAAACCCAGTCGGTACGGTGACCACTTCGAGATCGGTGTACTCCTCGGCCAACTTGAAGAGATCGACAAGTGGCTTACCGCTGGCCTTGATACCTTCCAGTTTTGTCGCTTGAGCTTCCTGCGGAGTGGGCACCTTCTCAGGTACCTTCTCCGTCTTCTTCTTTCCTGCCATGTGTTGCTCCTTTTGCTACTGGTTGTAGCTCGAACGGCCCTCGGAGATCGTTCGACCGAAGTTCTTATAGCCCGCGCGCTCGTCATCGGTGAATTTCTTGCAGAGGTTCACACGGCTGTCGATGTCGTCAATGAGACCGTCCAGACGCATCACGAGGGCCGCGTAGCCAGCCGTCATGCTGCGCTTGTAGGCATCTCGCGCACCATCGGTCATCTTGCGGCCGCCATCCTGACGGATCTTCAGATCCATGAAGTGGCTGCTCTTGCCGTGTTCGACGAATGCCGAGGCCAGAGACAGAAAGCGCGTACAGTCCGAGCGCCATCGCTCCACATGAGCTGCGTGGAGTTCCAGCTGGGTAACTTCTGTCGTCATAATCACCTTGCGGAGATACGACTTCAGAGGAACCAACTTGGCTTCGATCTGCCTTTCAAAGTCGGCAAACAGGGCCAAGAACTGCGCCGGTGAGTGGATGGCGATGATATGGGCAATCATCAGGTGATCCAGGGTTACTGGAAGGTCTGGATCGACAACTTCAGACTCAACTTCTGGCTCATCTCCAGAACCCGTTTCATCCGTGTCGGGAAACTCGATCTCTTCGATCGGCTCCGGCACCAGTTCAGGTTGCTGTGGTTCTGCTACGCTTGCAAGACCAGTCACGATCCCTCCTCTTCTGAATCAGCCAGGTCGGCCAGCAGGTACGCCAACTCAGGCTTCTCGACCTTCATGCAGGTCAGGCCGTGATCGCAAAAACGGCATTGCCAGTCGCCGATGCGCTCCTTGCCCTTGTGCTTCTTCTTCCAGCCTTCGTACCGGGTCTTGGCCACAAGACCCTTCGTCCACATCAGCTCGATCTTCTCGGCCGAGTAGTCGAACTCGTACTCCGCGGGTGGCCAGAACCTCGGCGGCAGCGAACGCATCTCCTTGCCGACCTGGTCGTAGTACTCCTTGTCGTCTTTGTAGTAGGCGTTCTTCTGTTCCCACGTGGCATCGTCCTGCAACTCCAGGGACGGTTCAATGCCGCGCTCGTAGAGTTGCTTCTCAGCAACCCGCCGGGCAGCGTAGAAGTACTCCTGAAGCTCCTTGTAGCGCGCGTAGATGCTCTCCAGCGGGAAGAACTTCCAGACCTGACCATCGACCACCGGATAGGTCAGCTCATCGAGTGGATCTTCCTCGATCGAGATGTTCATCTCCTTGCGGAAACCATCCGATCGATCCAGGTAGGCCAGCTTAGCAGCCAGCGGGCCGTCATCCATCGCATCCAGATTGACCTGTGTGATCTCGATCCGGTTACGCTTGGGGAACGGCTTGCCGCCGCGGGCCAGCGACGCATCGTACTTCGCCTCCTCTTCCTTACGGGCAATCAGCCCGTTCTGGATGAGGATCTTGAGGTTGGCGCCGGTGCGGATTTCCAGTAAGTAGATGCAGAGCTGGATCAGGTTGTCCATGGAGGGCTTACCCTCCTTCACAACCTCCTTGAACTTGGCGTAGTTCTTGGTCGAGAACGTCTTCTGCTCGACGATGACACCCTGGAACGTATTGGGATCGAGCGCGATCAGATCGACTTCGAAACTGAGCAGGACCTCTGGTACGGCAATGCGGACGCCGCTGGCCACATGAAGCGAGATTCCCTTGGTGACTGCCCCCTTGATAACCGTCCCATCCGGAGCGATGATGTCCGGCTCGACTACATCCTTGGTGGCCTGGCGGGCATAACCCGTCATCTCTCTCTCGAGCAACTTGCCGATGACCATCTTCCAGAAGCCCTCGGGAGAGGTCTTGCGAGTGGGTGTGTTCCCCACCATACCCAGGAAGACCGACCGCATGCACTTGCCGGCGATCTTGTTGACGGTCTGGTCGTAGAGCTCGACCGACGCGGCCGACGGCCACACCTTCGGCTCCTTCGTGGTCCAGACATCACGGGTCTCGTTATCAACCAACACTTGATCTATGTGGTCGAAGATATTGAAAAGACTACTGCCTGGAAGTTCTTGATCGTTTTCCACTATGCTCCTTTATGAGTCTGGTCCACCCGTAGCCTCACGAAGTAAGGCTACGGGAGCGAGCAGGGGGCACCAAAGCGATCGGCGCCGACTACGGTACGCGGTATCCCTTGGCGGTCAGGCTCACGGTCAACGCGGACTTATTCTTCATCTGTGCCTGGTACACGGCCGGGCAGTACCGGACGTTGTTCGAATAGGCCAGGGCCAGATCGGTCATGTCCTCGAGCATGCCCGTAGTGGGGATGATCGAATCCATGGCCAGAGTCCAGTCCTCCATCGAGATGACGGTCTTGTCCCGGTTGGCTTCAACCGCGAGTCCGATCGCATCTTTCAGTACCGCCTCGATCTCCGCGCCAGTCCAGATCTGCGTGTCATCGAGCAGCAGCCGGCCCAGACCAACCTGGGAATCTGCCATCGAAGACTGAAGCTCCTTGTGGAACGTGATCTTGTGCTTCGAGGCCAGGGCCTTCAGGATGCTCGCGCGTCCTTGGAAGCTGGCCTCACCCTCCTTCGGCGGAGGCAATACGGGCAGAACGTCTCCCAGCCTTCCCGAACGGATCACCACAGGATCGATGAGGTCCGGACGGTTGGTGGCCGCAACAACGACGATCCGTCCCAGACGACTCTCATCGCAGAGGAACGTATACATCGAGGAGGCCAGCCGGCTTCCGACTCCAGAGTCACCGCCAGACTGACGTCCAGGCAGCGCGATATCGATCTCGTCGATAAACGCGATGCAGGGTGCCGCAGCCCGGATGGCTTCGAACATTGTCTCCGTCCGCTCTTCCGTACCGCCGATGTACTTGTTCATCAACTTGCCGAGCTTGAGCTCGACGAAGTTGACACCGGCGCCGAACGCAGCAGCCTTGGCGATGAAGGTCTTGCCGGTCCCGCCGGGCCCAGTCAGCAGGACACCGCCTGAGCAGGTACGCGCATCACCGGAACGGAGTGGATTGGCAATCTTCTGGATGAAGTACTTCTTCAGTTCGTCATGCCCGCCGACCTGGTCAAAGCCATGAACCGGGTGCACGAACTCGACAATGCCGTCGTACTCTTCCTCCATGCAGCGCTGCTTGACCATCCGGATCTGCCGGTCATCGATTGGGATGCCCCGGTTGAGGCACTCATTGAATGCCTTCTCGATCTGGTTCCTGGACATACCAGATGACTGGATGGCCAGGTCTTTGTGATCGAATCCTGAAGCGAACTCCACACCATCGATGGTTTTTCCGTTGATCTTCAACGGGTCGCCGGCAGTCTTCAGGTGCGCGCACTTGTGGGCCAGGTTACGGCAGAAGTTCTCCGAGTACGCCTGACGATCTTCCAGTGTCGGCTTCGGCACCAGGATGGTCGACACCTTGCTGAACCCGCCACGAAGCGACTCGTGGATCTGGCTCAGGTGACGGGTCACCATGAAGATCTTGTTCTTGTGGCCGATCTCGACGTCGAGAGCCCAGTTGCGCATGTAGCCGATCGAAACACGATCAGCATTGAGCGAGCTGATATTGCCCGCCGGCAGGAAGATGTCGCAGTCGAAGAACACGACTGTCAACGAGGCTTCCGGCTTCAACGTGGATCCCTGAACCCGAGCCGACCGGTTGAACTCAGCCCGTTTCTTGGTGAGAGCGAACCAGCGCCCGAGGGTAAACCGCGAGCTCTCGAACGTCATCGGCTCGAGGAAGTCAGGCGGGACCTGTTTGTTCTTGATGATGTCGGCATACTCCGTCGACAGCATCTCCTGAAACAGCTTCTTCGAGTCTTCGCTGTCAAAGCGAAGGCCCTCGTTGATGACGAACACGGCACAGATGCGCTTCGGAACTTCCTTCTCGGAGCGCGCCTCAGCCTTGTTGGTGCCACGCTGAGCTGCCGTTGTGCCCGCGACCGAGAGACCTTCCTTCGTCTTCAGCTCCGCAGTGTAGTTTTCGTCATAGGCCATGACCATCAGCTTCCGCAGACTCAGCAAGTGAGCCTCGTTGTCCGGATAGTCATTCACGTTGCCATGCAGGACGAATACGTGCGCGTTGCCAGAGGTATACTCCTGGTTCGCCTGGCTGAGGAACGTGGGCCACTCAATGGCCTTGCGCGTCGAAGCCTTGACCTTCTCAGGCTTCTTCATCAGCGTAGCCAAGACGGCTGGGCTGATATCCGGGAGAACTGCCCCGGTCACTTCGGGCACTACAGCTGCTGTGCTCATAGGTCTCCTTTTAGCTCGTCAATTGTGAGAAACCGATCTTCTGAAATAACACCTGAATACCCATAACTCAGCGCTAGAGCCTCATTTGTCATCTTGATGAAACCGGCATCGGCCTTCTTGGCTCCAGGTGCTAACGGAACAAGAACCCCTGGAATGATGCGTTGAGGTATAGCTTTAGCCGGCTCAGCCATCAATAGCCGTCCTCGACCAACTCCTCAAAGAACGTGGCATCACTTCCACACTCCTCAAGCAGGCGCACCATCGTTCCCGGCCGCACCTTGGTCGATTTGAACGTACTGGACCCGACGGCATCTCCCGTATCAATGTCCTCTGCGACCGAAGAGAGATCACCACCGTAATCTGGTGCATCGTCTCCTGCTGTTAGAACGATGGTCGTAATCACTGTCTTCCAGTACTTCTGCTTAGCCATCTGTTTTCTCCTCGGCCTTTACCACAGGCTCCTCATCATCCGAATCGTCATCAGCAAACTCATCGAACTCCTCATCGTCACCGTCCTGCCAATCGAGAATCACCGTGTCCGCCTCGACGAAACTGTCGATCACCAACCCCTCACCCTTACTGGGTTCGAAGTCCAGATCAAGGCAACGGATGACCTGCTTCTCCGTCGGAGTCTTGTCGCACTTCACGATGTAAGTGGATACACCGTAGTCGTGTTCATGCACGACCGCATACGTCTTCAGGCCTGAAGTATCGGGAGCCAGCGTCTGCTCGGCATCCTGCATCCGGTTTGCCAGTGTTTCTGTCCAGTAACCTTCGACTTCATGGACTGCTGCCACCAGGTTGCGCAACGCATCAACCGGGCTAAGAATTGAATTGCTCATAGACCTTTCACTCCTACGGGAAATCCCGTGATGGTAGTCAGGCCGCCAGGGGCGATCCTGACCTCGACCTTCTGCATGTCGAAGTCGCTCTGCTCGTAGCGATCGCTGAATAATTGCATCTTCTGGTTCGTGGAACTGCGCATCGGGTCGGCCGACGTCTTCCGGCTATCCTGAAAGCGCCCCATCACCGCAAAGTCGATCTTGCTCTTGATCCGGCGCCAGACACTAGATGCGTATAGTGCATCGTCCACCCAGATCGACTCAGAGATATTGGTCAGGTCATGTGGAAGGTGGTGGACTGTCCTGAACTTGAAGCGACCCTCTTCCAGCTCATCCAGGTTGTACCCGGTGAACATGCCGATCGATAGATCCGGACGGTAATGCTTCACCGTGAAGATGGTCTGGTAGAGATCATGGGCCTGCTGAAGCGGCTCGCCGCCACTGAACGTGACTCCTTCAATGTCAGGCTGCGCCAGGATCCACGAAGCGAGACTCTGGGGAGTCTCATTGTCCGGTTTATCCTGCGGCCACAGAGCAGAATTCCAGCAATTCTTGCATCCGAGGTCACAGCCCTCTACCCAAACGACAGCGCGCAGCCCTGGCCCATTGACCCGGCTGGTCAAACGATTATGCACGATCATGGTGTCCTTTCAGGTCAGAACAGCGACCTCCGGCCAGGAGAAAGGGCGCCAGCCATCAGCCGGCGCCCTCCGGTTAGTCGTTATCGAGATACGCGAATCAGTGAATCAGTGAGCTCACAGACTTCACGTAGTGGTGAGACTGCATCAGCACAGACTCCTCAAGAACCAGGTTCTTCGACGTCAACTCCGACTCTGCTTCGGTCATCACCTGCCAACTGATCTTGCAGGGGATGCAGTCGATCACAGAGGTCTCTCGCTCCAGCGCCTCAGCAAACTTCTGCTCGACAATGTTGCCATCCTGAAGTCTCTCTTCGAACGCCCGAGTCACGTTGCCCTTGAGTACCAGGGTCTGGCCCTTGCACCGCGGGCACCGGATCGGATCCGATGAGACACAGGACGCCGCTATTGCCTCTTCGCGAAAGTCGTCCATCTAGCCCTGAGCGATCGTCTGCTCAGCTTCGACCGTCTCGTAGAACTCGGGCTTGTTCTGCTCGTCTACAACACGGCCGTTCTGCGCCAGCTTAGCCGCCAGCGCGGAGCAGCCGGTCGACCCGTGGAAACCGTCCAGGACGACTGCTGCATTGCCCTTCTTGTCGATCAATACCTTCACTGTCTCTGCCATGGTTCAGATTCCTCCCATACGTGAAAACGTCATTGCGGTTGTGCCATCCTGCTGGAGCTCCTTCGAGTCCAGCTGAAAGCCGTTCTCGTACATGTCCTGGGCGTACTTCCGTTCCCCATACCGCTGGGATAGTTGATCGCGCCAGGCTTCGCCGTACTTGGAATAGCCGTCGTCGAATTCAGAGATGATGGGAGCGAAGTTGCCACTCGCCTGTCTCTTGAAGCCGATGTCGTTGGCCGCGCCGCCGACAAACTGCCGGCGAACAATCACCTCCGCGGTCTCAGGACGTAACTTGTCCTGAATTCCATAAAGGTGAACAGCTACGTCATGGCTTTCCACTTCAAGACCTGGAAGCCCCAGCCGGCCCTGAAACAACACATCGTGTAGCAGGGTCTGAACCAGGAGATCCTGGTTGTCGATGTTCAGCTCGTCGATAGTCAGATACTTAGACATAGTGCCTTTCTGCTAGACCAGATGGCAGTAGCTGTCTCCAGCTACTGCCTACCGGCTAGACGTTCGGCATCCTTGCGTACTCGAGCTCGACCACACCTTCAGCGTTGACCGTGCGGGACGCCTGGGTGTAACCGCTCTGGTACATGTCGAGGTCGTACTTCTTCTCGGCATAGGCAGCCTTGATGCCGTCGAACACCTTCGTGAACTCAGAACCGTTCATGTTCAGGTCGTCGAAGGTGAAGCCCAGCGGCCCAGCCGACTTCTGCTCGAACCCCATGTCGCCAAAGGCATGAATGCCCGTGACTTTCTGGTAGTCCGCGCGCGTGACTCCAAGGTGCGCCTTGAAGGATTCCGTGTAGCCATTCATCAGCAACTCGGGATAGCCTTCCTGGTACACCGGAGAGAAGCCCTGAAGCTCCAGCGCCTGACGGACGATGTCAATGTCCGTGAACTCAGTTTCACATTTGAGAATCTTGCTCATGTTTCTCCTTTGTTATTCCTCGTCGTCGTCGTCGTCGTCGAAATCGTCCTCGTCGTCGAGATCGTCTTCTTGTGCACGGGTATTGAACTCTCCCGGGACACCTTCCTCTGCATCCTCTTGTTCAACAGCGAGGTACGGATCAGTCTCCTCGCCTTCCTCCACCTTCGGCTTCTTGAAGGGAAGAAGAACTCCGCGCCAGTGGGCAATGCCCTTCTGATCGGCGATGAAGTCCGTACGGACGTTCACCAGGGGAAGACCACCGAGACCCTCCGTGAAGAAGTGTCGATCGTCATCCTTGATCAGATCCTGGAACACGCTCCAGCTCGGCAGGTTGTACTCCTCCAGCTCGCGCTCGGCGAATCCGCCCATCAGGATGGCGTCCTTGATGAGCAGGTCCGTCCGCAACCCGAAGAGTGCAGCATACGGGCAGCACCTCGGTTGACCTTCTTCGGAGACTGAAACAGCCTTTCCGAGAATGTCCGGCCGGATAACGTGATTGCGCAAGTACACGCGCTGTAGCCCCATCTCCTGTCCAGCAACTGGAATGAAATCGATGTGGTAGGCAGTATCGTGCTTCGAGTGCTCCCCAGGAATCACCATGTGGAACTCCTGCACACCATTCACCACCCGCGTCTCCTCGTACTTCTTGAGCGAGATCTTGTTTGGGGTCAGGAATGCAAAGAGGATCGGGTTGCGGCAGAACTGGCACCGGTACCCGTAGAGCAGCTTTCTGTAGACATCCTTCGCGCCCTGACTGGTTCCAGGGCGCGGGGCGAACAGAACACGGTGTTCCGTCTTATCGACTGAACTGCGAAACGTAATCATGCAACCCTTCCTTGATCGAAGTAGTCATCTCCGAATTCAGGCATCTCGATACCTTCAGTCTCATCCGAAGAATCCCTGAAGTAGCTCGCCAGGGCAGCCTGCTGCGCGACGACCGTGTCGGCAAAGGCAACCCAGTCGACAGACTGTGCTGAACGGGTGATGACCCGCTTGTCGAGAGCCTGTTCCATTCCAGCGATCTTCCCGTAGAACACGTTGTAAACGTGCTCGTCCATGGAGTGCTCGCTGTTCAGGATGAACATCTCGACCAGACGGTCATAGGCAGTCGGTCCCATAAGCCGCATGAGCGCCTGCTGCTGAGTCCCTGCCTCCCACATGAGATCCGGGACGATCAGAACATCGGCACAATTCAGCTCGACACCCATGCACACTTGCTTCGGACCCACGATGGCCAACGGCCGATCGGGGCTGTTCCGGAACAGGTTCAGGGCCTCGCGCTTCTTCGCCACCGTACCCGAAGGCATAACCACCGGGTTCAGGTGAGCAAACTGCTCGATGAGCTTCTCGCGCATCATGATGTACTGGCTCATGATCACGATCTTCTTGCCTTCCATGACCTTGGCCGGCACCAGAGAAGCAAGGGCGATGCCCTTCCCTCCAGTACCGCGCGGGTCAAGATCCCCACCGTGGTAAAGCGGCGGGAATCCAGGCTTGTTGAGGAACCCTGGGATGGTGGCCGCCGTCTTCATCCTCGACATCATCGTGATGACGATGTGCGAGTTCAGAGACCTGCCCTCCTCTTCCAGCTCCATGCAATAGTCCTCAAACTGTTCCTTGAAGGTATCGATCGAACCGGACAGAAGCAGAGCCTGCGGCGCAATCATCCGGACTGGCATGACCAGCGTCGTCTCCGTGGGAAGCTTCAACTTCAACTTCTCCAGAGACGCCAGGTACACCGGATCCTTGCGGGTACGTCGCACCAGCAGCGGCGCCACGAAGTTCCAGAAGTCCAAAGGATTACGCGCATACGGGAGTGTCTTGTAGTGCGAGCGATCCGTACCTAGCCGGCTGATCCGAATGTTCTCGCAGAAGCGTTCCTTGAAGGCGCGCTTGCCGTGAACCCGGTCATACGGGAAGTACTGACTCTTCGTGTGGAAGAGCCACATGAACTGCTCGAACATGTCGACCAGACTGTTCGACATCGGAGTGCCGCTATTGCCGATGTGATGCTTGCCCCGCATATCCAGGGCAGCCTTCGACACCTTCGAGGAACCCTCCTTGGTCAGATGGATCTCGTCGATGACCACGGTGTTGTAGTTCTTCTTGATCCGCTTGTAGATCGCCGGCGTCCAGGCAGCATCAACCACACCACACTTCGGACAAATCCGCTTACGGCCAACGTGGTCACCACACTCCGCATGCTTCTTTCGCTCCCAGTCGATGTAGCCGCCCTGGTGAGTGATGGCCTTGATGTCGCCGGCGGAATGCCAGGGAGTGGGGGCAAAATACTGCTTGCCCGACTTCCGGGTGCGATCCCGCCCTCGATTGACCTCGGTCCAGATGCAATATGGATTGCGGCAGGCGTAACCGTTGAAGAGCGTCCACGATACATGGATGATGCGGTTGTCTACCGCACGTACCTTGATCGGGCGCTCCAGCGGCTGATCGCAATGCGGGCAATCTGCGATCGACTTCCCTTCTCCGACCTTCCGCAGCCATGTCTTAGCCGTGTTGCCACGGCGGACCTTGTGCAGAGGATCATTGTTCTTCTTCAGGAAGTCGAAAGTCATGATGTGGTAGCTGGCCGGGTGATCCAGGTCGGAGATGTTGACGATCTCCTTGAAGTTCTGCACTCCTCGGGCCTGGAACTCTGCGGGAATGTCGATCGTGGCAACAGCCGGCCCAATCCAGGCCCGGCGCTTGCTTCCAATCAACTCGCAGGCCGCCAGAGCTTCGGCGGTCTTGCCCATGCGCATCTCCTTGCTGCACAGGAAATTCCCCTTGAGGACCTCGCACCCTGCATCCTGCCGACTGTGATCGAAGAGACGACCTTCTTCACCGATGACGAGGTTGTCCAGCTGCGCGTCGAGGTTGTTGACCAACTCGGGGAACCTGTCACGCACGTTCTCCGTGATGACAAACTTGTCCGAGTCTTCAAACCAGGTCTGGATCTGCTCCTTGGGGAACGTCCAGTAGGGAGAATCCTCCGCCAGCAGAGTGCGTCCAGCGACTTTGTGGGTGTAGACGTCGACGGCACCTTCCTCGGTCAGCCCCTTGACCATGTACCGCTCGCCAGAACTGAACTGGTTCATGAAGCTGTTTTCTTCAGTGACCTCGAATTGCTTGGCTTTCAGGAACATGCCAGGGACGATCGTTTCACTGATGTCGTCCGGGGACGACGCATAGCACGGGTACGGTGTCGAACGGATGGCAACCCGCTTCTTCTCCCGGCGCATGTAGCCCGCCAGCGAAGGAGAGATACTCGCCGTCACACCATAGGTCTGAAGGATCGTGAAGTAGGGATGGTCCTCCAGACCATCCTCAACCCAACGCCACAGCTCTTGCAGCTCTTTGCGCTCCGGAACGACCCGCGACTCTGCCGTCGCTCCAAAGAACTGAAGGTTGGACATACGCTCGTTCTTGAGACGGCTGGAGATATCCCGCCAGATGTCGGCCGCCAGAAAGTCGTTGGCCTTCACGGACAGGAGCTTCCCATGCTTATGGAACGTGACCGACGGCCGGAAAGGCCCGCACATCTCACTGACGGATACGTGCTCCTGACCATCCATATTCGCGTAGATCAGGTCACCCGGAACACCTTCATCCGAGACATGCTCTACCGGATCGGCCTCGAAGGTCTCGAAGTCAAGCTCCAGATTCCCTGAGAATCGCAGCGGCGCGGCCGCGGCGATCTCACCTTCCATCAGAAGAGCTGCCGCAGTGTCAGATTCCCACAAAGCAGCTACCTGCGCCGCCAGTGGCGCCCCATCGACCGTCTTGACACGACAGAAGATACACACGCCATCAGCAGAGACCTCAGTCTCGTGCGTTCCCGCGGCCAGACAGGTCTCGTAGGGCCATCCGGAGTCTCGCGGCTCGCCTGGAGCCTCCTCAGCCTCAGGAACGGCATCAGGCGCTTCCGCTTCGACCTCGCCGGCGGTGTACTCTTCGTCCGACATGAACATCCCGGAGAAGTCGTCGATGAAAGTGACCGGCGGTAGGTCTAGAGGATTGATCTCCCCGTCTTGGTCTCCCACCGCTCCATCCAGTCCTTCGCCAGCATCCAGTCCTCCGGCGTCAACTGGCTCAACCGCTTCAGGCTCGGCCACCAGATCACTTTGGAGATCTTCAGGGTGCGCATCTCCCGCATCATCCCCCAACTCCAGAGAAACCGTTCCAACAGGTCCCACATCCAGGTTATGAACCTCTCGATCGGATCCATCTACGTCCTCCCGTACTTCAGGTCCAGAGCTTTCAACTTCACCAGGTCCTCCGGCAGGTAGTACGTCCGTCCCGCGATCTCGCACGAGTGCAGGTTCAGCTCCTTCAGTTCCCGCTGATACCTCTTCTCCCGCAGACGTATCGTCTGATACTTCCAGTACCACGTCTGCAATCTGTACCCTCGCGCCTTCAGACGCATCTTCCTGATCGAGATCTCGGTTACCACTATCTCCCACAGCGTCTTCGATAGCCGGTACACAAACTGGTTGAACGTCATTGGACCTCTCCTCTAAGACAGGAGCAACCGCCGGAATGGTCACGGCGGCTGTCTCACTTGGTTCATCAATCTCGTCAAAGTCGGAGAGATTGAAGAAGCTGATCTGGTTCTTTGGTGCAACTAGATGCGACACTTATCCCCCCATACTTGTTGGATTGATGGAAAATCGGTACAGGGCGCCGCCGTTACGCAGCTTATAGAGGTGGTACACCTCCACGAGAACGCCCAAGATTGTTATGAGTGTGACCCACATTAGCTTCCGCAAGTAGGCTCCTTTCGTACAGTGTCCCCGCGGGCATTGACTCAGGCCGCTTCCAGGACCGGTGTCCGGTCCGCGCTACCGGCGTGCGACACATCCGCACCTTCGGCATCGGGAACATGACCAACTCCTCGACCTGACGGATGCTGTCTGGCTTCGACAGGGTCTTGATGAAGTCATGAAACTTGAACGAGAACCGCATCTGGCTTCCCGCTGGCATGCCCGCAAACTCGCGCGCGCGCTGCATCTCGAGATAGCTCTCGATCTGTTCCCGGTTGTCTTTCAGGATCCCCTGGCGCCTCTGTTCCAACATGCGCAGGAACGTGCTTAGAGGGAACTTCTGATCCAGGTTGAGCAACTTATAATGCACGTCGAAGCAGCGCAAGCGCATGTCTTCGTCGTCGAGGGTTTCCTGATGCTTGATACGCTTGACCTGGTCACCCTCACCGACTTCCTCGGTGAAGCACTGCACACGATCGCCCCACGTAGACTGGTCGTCAGACCTTGTCTTGAAGAGATACTCGTATGCGTCTAACCACTTCACATCAGTGCATCCATTGCGGCCAAGACCCCAATAGAAGTAGTTGTGGACGGCTTTGATCAGGATCTCAGCGAACACTCCATATTCAGCAGGAGTGTCACCTTGCAGGACTGCGGCTATGACATCGACTTTGTCCAGACGACGGTTAGAGACAGGAATTCCTTCAACGAGACGCAGGCCAAACGGACTGCGGCACATTCCACCACGATCACTCATGAGTTCTCAATTCACTCTGCTGGAGGGGGTAAAACAATGTACTGCGGGGTCCGGTTGACCGTGACAACCCGACCGAAACGCCAAACACGCTCAGGTACCTGGCACCTTACACGAAGTAAGGCAGGAATCCAATCTAAACACAACTCTCCCTCGAGCGCAAGAACTATTTTCATCTCAGTGATCAGAGCTTCAACAACTGCCTTAGCCTCCCGGTAAGACAGACCAGTAGACTGCGCCGCCAGGATCGCCTGGTGTCGAAATCCCTTGCGGGACTCCGACCAGCTCTTACGCCTTGGACCAGACATCGGCCACCACCGCAGTTGTTTTGTGAAATACGTTTGCCTGGCCGATCAGCTTTTCATACGCCCAGTCCATGCACTCTTCGAGCAGAGCCTTCATCTGTTCTCCATACTGAGCGTCACACATCGTGACGATCTCATCGTGAACCACGAAGAGAAGTTGCGCTCCCCACTTCGCTGCCTTGGTGAGAATGCGATCGCGCAACTCAGAGTAGAGTCGCGTCATCGCCAGCTTCAGCATGTCCGCGTTACTACTTTGAATCGGATGATTGCCAGACCAGCGACCGATCTGCTGAAGCAACTCCTTCGCCTTCGGATCATCGGGATGAGGGATCTCATAGAACCGAAGTCGGCCGTAGAGACTGGACGTGTATCCGTTCTTGACGGCCGCCACAGCCTGATCTGCCAGCCACTTCTTCAGGACCTTAGCCTTGCCGAAGTAGAGTTCCATCAACTCAGCCGCAGCTTCTTCCGTATCGTCAATGAGGAACGCCAGGCCGACAGGGCTGATGCCGTAGGGAATACCGAACGAACAGCGCTTGGTCTTGTTGCGGAGCTTAGCAAACTCCTTGTTGCGCGGATGAGACTTGTCCGCGATCGCCGCGGCCATCTCCTCGTAGGTGAAGCCCTGCTTCTCCCCGAATATATCCGTGGCCATGAAGGTATGCATGTCCAGGCCACTGTTGATCGCGGCAATAAGCCATGGGTCCTTTGACAGAAACGCCATGATCCTAATTTCGATCTGACTGTAGTCGGATGCGACGATGACCTTGCCAGCTTCGGCTCGGATCGCATCTCGGATATCCGGCACGCGCCAGATGACCTGGTTGTAGTTCGGATTCGGACTTGTCGGCTTACCTGGATCGACATCGAGGTAGTACTCTTTCCCATCGATCTCACCCAGGAACACAGGCTTCTTGCTCAGCTTCGGAGCATCCGTGGCGACCACATGCACAGATGCTCCAGGCTCGTCATCCGGAACCCAAGGCTCCGGATACGCCATCAGCTCAAACAATGTCGATGGTTGGGTACTCATGAGACAACCTCGGAGTTACGGGTCTAGCTTTCGTCGCCGGTCTCGAACATGGTCCCGTAGTTGCCGCCGGTGTCCGTGACCTGTTTGTTCATCGAGAGACGCTGGGCACGCTGGAAGTTGCGCTGATCCCGCTCAGACATGAAGTTCTCGAGCGCCGGCCGACCGTCCTGCCGGAAAGGTTCCCAGTTGGGCTCCATCGCCACCTTGTCGGAGCCTTCTCCGAACAACCGCACCAGCTTGATGCGGGAGATCGCACGCGCGCTCTGAGCTGCCAGAAGCGCGGCGCCAGCCAGGACAACCTGATTAGCGGCTTCGGTCTGGGCCCTGCGGCAATCGTCATACTTCGACATCTCGAACTCGATCTTCATCTTGAGTTCCTCGTCCTTGATCTCGTTGATGTTGACCTGGACGGAGGAAAATGGCTGCTGTACTTGTGCCATGGTGGATCCTTTCTTGGAACTGGTTAGAATCGACCGCGGCCGATCAGGCACGCGATTTCATTACTGCGTTCACGACGGCCGTGCTCGATCGCAGCTTGGATTAGGGGAAGAATCTCCGGACCCACATTCACCACGTACATGTGTCCTTCGCCCAGCAGGTAAACAGGAGACTCACGCTTTTCGCGGAACCGGCAATCGAGTTTGATTTCTGGATGCTTCTGATGAAGATCGTCTGGAGCCGCCCTGAAGCGAATGGAATTACCTTCGATATCGATCACGTATTACCTTTCCTGTTATGCCGAGACCGGGGAGGAGTAGATTCCATGCACCTGGCGCGCCTGGTGAATTGCATCCGCGTAGATCGTCTCCGCCATGTTCCGCTCGCCGAGGTCCTTGACCACGGAGAACCGATACACCGGCTGAGGCAACTGCTGGAAGTTGGAGGAATACCGGCCGGTCGCGGCGTTGTCCTTGCCCTCGACCTTTGCCATGTCCCCCATCCCCAGCTGGCTGAAGCGGGGATGGTAGCGGCCATCGAACGGAGAGATCCGCTGCACCATGGCATCGCCATAGGTACAGCGGTACTTGTCGACCGCCGTCCACTCAGCGATCAAGGCGCCGGCTGCATGAGGAATACCCGCCATCGTCTCGCGCTGGACATCGTTGATGTCGAAGCCCAGCTCATCCCGGAACATCTGGAGGCGCGCCGGCGCCGACGACACCTGGAACTCGAAGGCATCCTTGCCGAAGAGGCCAAAGATGTGACCCTCCTTTTCAGCCAGGGTGTCGCCAACGACACTCATGATCTCGCGTTGCAGATACTCGTCACGCTCATCGAAGTAGGTCATCGCCAACGTCAGAACGGACCCAACCATCGGTACACCGCCATACTCCATCTCGGCGGTGCACATGACAGTCAGATTCTCGAGGTCGTTGATCGGGCCCAGCTTCCACTGCTTGATCCGGGGTTCCTGGCCGTCATAGATGTCGAACAGCAGAACGATGTCTCTGGCTCCGTAGATGCACATGTCTTTGGAAAACCGTTGCTCACCGATCTTGAAGGTCACGAACTGATCCCGAACATCCTTGCGGATGATCCGATGAGGCGGGTACCTGCGCGCCAGCTCCATGATCCCGACCTTCAGGCCGTTGAGACCAGCGGTCAGCTCCTGCTCGCGCAGCATAGTGTCCGACAGATTGACCAGATGAACGCCATGCTTCCCCAGACAGAATTTGAAGTCAAAGCAGGAATTCTGAAGCAACTTGAGCCACTTCTTCGATTCCAGAAAGCACTTGAACTCAGCCAGAAGACGAGGTTCCAGGATCATCTGGAACTCGCGCGTCCCGTACTGAGCCATCAGCATCTGGGAGGTCGGCATCCAAGGCTCCATGCCGAACTTCTTCTCGTAGTCGGTGGCATCGGGACGGGTCCAGATGTTCTGGCCCGTTTCCGAATCCAGACCATGGGTCGAAACCTTCGCCAGCTCTTCCTTCAATGGCGCCAGGTCACCAGATGAGCTGACATAGACGATCTTGCCGGCGCCAGCGATGGCATCAGGCTCGAACCACCCATCGACCCACTCGCGAGATCCAACGATCCAGTAGTTGACTGGAACGTCTTCTTCGAGAGCCTCCGAGATCACCCCGGAGACAGATCGCTTCAGGGTGAACTTCGGGGTCTTGACCTTTCTGGGTTTCCTCGCCGCCATGGCTTACTGCACGCTCTTGAAGAGAGGAATCTGCTTGATCGGGTTGGTGTTATCCCGGCGAGTGATCCACTCATCGAGCTTGGCAATCGCCAGGTTAGCGACAGCCTGCACATCCATGTTGGTGATGTCCAGGATGATCGTCCGCGGCTGGTTCGACAGATTCACCAGATACTGATCCTGAATACGCTGCTGTTGTTCGACGAGAGCCCAGGTCTTGTTCTTCTGCTTGCCTGGCTCGACAGCATCAGGATTCTGGTCGCGGGACTTGGCTCGGGCTGCAAAGGCGTGCACATCGCCGATCAGGAGGAATGTCACATCCGGTACGGGGCCGAAGTGCGCCTGATACGCGATATTGATCGCCTTCGAATGGATCCGGGACGCGCAATAAGCAAACTGCGAGTCCGCATACCGATCCGTGAGCACCCACTTCCCTGCTTCCAGCGCCGGCCGGACAATCCCTTCGGAGTTCCCGATGTGATCGTATAAGAGGAGCGCGTCTGCCTGACCCATTTTCATCTGAGCTACGCCAGGATTTCCATTGAACAACATGTCTCGGATAGTCCCGCCGCCGAGTGAAGAGCCTGGCTCTCGAGTACACACCACACCATGTCCGAGACCTGTAAGGTATTTCTCCAGGGCCCTAAGAAGGGAGGTCTTGCCTGTACCATCACATCCCTCCAGGCTGATGAATAAGTTAGTGTTATTCGACATTTGCTTGTCCCGTCTTCCTCTTCATGTAATCTGCAAGCATTTGAACCTCTTCGAGTGTGGCGTTGCTTTTGAGAGCATTCGCCCGATGGCTAATGATGTCGACGTTCCCAGGTATGTAACCTAATTCCGGAATAAATCGATCGAGAGTAGGACTTGTCCGTCGACCATGGACATAGGACTTCATTAGGTGAATACCTAGAACAGGACAGAACTCTGGAACAGGAGGAATATCATCCAACGTGATCGTGAAAGGAATTCCCTTGTCAGCCGCACGATGCTTCGCTGCCATCCACATGTTGTGGACTTTTGAACCAGTTGCACCATGTACCGTCATACGCAAACTGGCAGCTTCTTTCAGATAGCAGCCACAACTCGTGCTGCTACCGTCTTTCAGACCGCGTCCGTAAACCACCCTAGATGTTCCGCATATACAGACGCAGTTCCACCGAATAGCAGAAGATTTACCATTCGGTGCACGCGACAGTACGGTAAGCCGTCCAAAAACCTTTCCAGACAAATCGATAAAACTACGCGGCACTCGATCTGGATTGAATGTCTGAGGTCCGCGTGGAAGTTTCCCGACCTCATTCCTCCAGCATCCACAACTCGTAGTCTGGCCAGTCTTCAGGTTGCAACCCAAAGGGGTCGTAGACTTCCCACACTCACAGATACAGTTCCAACGTTTATTGGTACCTGTAGCTGGAGCGCGAGAAACCACCGTTAGGCGGCCGAAGACCTTACCAGTCAGGTCTTCAAATGGAAGAGAATGGACCATGTGGCTACTGCGGCCTCGCCTTCAGGCCCGTAGACCCATACCCGTTATCGCCGCGATCTCTCGACTCCAGCTCATCAACGAGCGAAAAGATGGCTCGGTATCGGGGCTGAACACACACCTGAGCGACCTTGTCACCCGGCTCGACGAGGTAGCGACTTCGTCCTTCGTTGACCAGGACCACACCCATGGCACCGGTGTAGCCGGCGTCGATGACGCCGCCGCGGACTGTGATGCCCTGCTTCGCAAGACCGCTCTTGTCCTCCACACGGAAATCCCAGTTTGGGGCAGCCTGGATGGCGATACCAGTTGGGATGGTGGCCACGTCCCCTGGCTCGAGCTCGCAATAGTCGATCGCGAAGATGTCGAAGCACGAGTCCGTGTCGTGCGCATACTCTGGCAGCTTCGCCAAGGGATGCAGCAGCTTCACACTCACGGGGACATACGTTGGAGGCAGATTCCGGTTCCGAGTCCCGTCGAGCATATCCATCAGCTCGGAATCAGGGGCACGGTAGGTCCGTGGGTCGACAAACTTAGGCGGCGCCGGCGTTGATGCGACACCGGTAAGTGGAACTGCTCTTCCAATGATCATTTCGTTATGTTTTTCCATCGTTGGGCTCCATTTCTGGATCGATCCGCACCGGTGCCGAAGCACCCCACATGCGAAGGACCCCATCCATTGCCACTAGACACTGCGCGAAGCGATACTTACGTTCCGCGAAATCTCCTGTTCCGTCGTCGAACAGACTGAGATCCTCGGTGAGTTTGAGGCCGTAGGTTGCAGCCAGAGCGGACAGCATGGAGCTCTTGAGAAGGACACCGGACTTGGTGGCATCCTTCAGAAAGGCACATGCGTCGTTCAGAACCCAGTCGATGCAGCCTTCCGGGTGGTTGGCGTAGAAGGTGATCTCAGTGCCATCGGCTTTTACAAAGCCGCTGCGCACCAGGTAAGCACCTTCGATCGGCGTCGGTTCAGTCCACATGTCGAAGATGGGGACCTGCATCAGGCACCGGCCCGTTCGGTCGGTACTGCGATGCCCTCGATCAGGAGCTCCACGTCGCCGCGGGACAATGCTTCTTTGATCGCTGGGCCCAACTGCGTAGGAACTGAGAACGCGATGACCGTCGTTCCAACTCCAGGGTTCGCCTTTCGTTCAAAACAGTCCGCCAGGAACTCGTGTTCTTCCAGGAGCGGCACACCGTTGTTGTAGCAAGCGGTGATAGAGAGGCGACTTCTTCCAACAAGCTTCGTCATTCGGTAAAACCCCAAGGGTAAGGTAGGTACAGCTACGGTTGTAAGGAAGGTGCCCCGACCTACCAAAGCGAGGCACCTTTCCAGGTTGTTTTCGACTAGGAGCAGCCGGAGGTTCCGCCACAGGAAGGGCAGCTATAGCACGATCCTGCGCGGCGCATAATTGCGCCACAGTTCGAGCAGCTCGGGGAATCCCCGAAGTCCACAAGTCCACCGAGAGCTTCCGCCGACTTGGGAGTCTTAGCGGTCTGGCCCTCCTGGTAGCGACCCGTCGCCACCTGATCAAACGTGCTGATCGGAGTGCCAACACTGGCGAAACGAACCTCAGCAGGAGGCTCATCGACCAGGGCAGGGATCACATAGTCTGCCGGCAGCGGGGGTGTCTTCGGGTCCACGAACTCCAACTTCAACCAGCGGAAGAGGTAATCCGTGATCGACTTGGCGTATCCAATCCGACCGTCATGGGCCCAACCGCTCGGTTCATAGCGGGTGTGCGCCATCTTGTCGATCAGGATCGCCAGCGGGACTCCATGCTGAAGACTGATCGAAACCACCGTAGCAAACGCATCCATGATCCCGGAGAGCGTTGAGCCCTCCTTCGCCATGTTGATGAAGATCTCGCCGACTTCTCCGTCCGGATACAAGCCCACGTGGAGGTAACCCTCGTGGTTTGCGATCGCGAACTTGTGGATGATCGATGAGCGCGTGTCCGGCAGCTTGTGCCGGATTGCCTTGGGTGGTGCACCTGTGTTGTCGACATCCGCGAGGACCGCCGGCGCCGCCTCGATCTTGCCCGACTTGCCGGGAAGAAGGAGATTGCCCTGAAGGTCCGTCACATACGTGGCATTGCCTGACCAGAGCGCCGCAGCGATCTCGGACGAGTCATACTCTGCCAGCAGGAGCCACAGAGGCAAACGCTCTGTGACGTTGCCAGGCGACGCGGCGCCGAGGAGGTTGAGCATGAGACCACGCAGCTCCGCGGACAGCTCACCAGGCTCCAGGTGCTCAAGAATCGGCACCAGAGTCTTGTGAGAAACCAGACCTGAAGGCGCGAAGTCCTCCTTGACCTTGTCCTTGCTTGTCACCATGACCTGGTTCTTCTTCGAACCGTCACGGTAGATCGCCACGGCCTTGAGGCCGCGCTTCCAGGACTGGATGTAGGCGTTGTAGATGTCGAACACCGTCGACTCTTCCGGCATGTTGACCGTCTTCGAGATGGCCCCAGACAGGAATGGCTGGGCTGCTGCCATCATCTTGATGTGGCCAAGCCAACTGATCGAACGTCCGCCTGGCGCCGACAGCGCGCAGTCGAAGATCGATATGTGCTCGTCCTTGACCTCGGAACCAACGACCGTCCCCTTCTCCTCGATGTGCTCGAGTATCCGAGTCACCTGGAGTTCGGGATAGCCGAGCTTCGCCAGTGTCCTGGCCACAACCGGATACGTGAGCTTCTGGAACCCACCGCCGACCAGCTTCTTGTAAGTGACCAGAGACATCATCGGCTCGATACCGGTAGTGTCACAGTCCATCATGAAGCCGATCGTTCCGGTGGGCGCCAGAACTGTAACCTGGGCATTACGGAAGCCGAAGTTGATCCCGGACTGGTAAGCATCCTGCCAGACCTGGGTCGCAGCGCGGCGGAGGTCAGTAAGTACACCCAGGGCCTCCGTCTGCCTCAGGTATTCAGCATTGGCCTCACGGTGCTTGGCGATGACGGACATAAATGAACCGTCATTATGCTCGTAGCCTGGGAACGCTCCTCCAAGTGGAGTAGTCAGCTCCTCGCTCGCCGCCGGCAGGATTGGCCCGAACTTCGCCAACTCAGAAGAGGTCAGGTATGCCTGACCACCAAGAACTGACGTGATCGCCGAGGCTACATTGCGACCTTCATCAGAGTCATAGGCATAGCCCATCTCCATGAGGAGCGCGCCGAGGTTCGCATAACCCAGTCCCAGAGGACGGTAGTCATGCGAGTTCACCGCGATCTGCTCGGTCGGATAGCCGGCACCATCCACAATGATGTCCATGGCGATGGTGAGGATCCGAACCGCATGCCGGAGGAGCGAGACGTTGAAGACACCGTCCTGATAGAACTTCAGCAGGTTGAAGCTGGCCAGGTTGCAGGCCGTGTCGTCCAAGAACATGTACTCGCTGCACGGGTTGGACGCATTGATCCGCGCCGTCTTCGCGCACGTGTGCCAGCTGTTGATCGTCGTGTCGAACTGCATGCCGGGATCGCCACACTGCCAGGTCTGCTTTGCAATCTGGAACAGCAGAGTCTTGGCACTGACGGTGTCAACCGTCCGGCCGTCCTTGACGGCCTTCAGATCCCAGCCGGAAGCAGGTGCATGCCCCTCAGGAGTCGACGCCAGCTCCATGAACTCATCGGTCGCACGTACCGAATTGTTGGCATTCTGGAACGAAACTGACAGGTAGGCTTCGGATTCCGGACCCGAAGTTCCGTCATAGCCGCAGCTCATAAGTGCATGAGCCTTAGCCTCTTCCTTGCCCTTGCACAGGATGAACTCCTCGATGTCCGGATGGTCGGCATTCAGAATCACCATCTTGGCCGCGCGCCGGGTCGTTCCACCCGACTTGATGACGCCGGCAAAGGCGTCGAAGCCGCGCATGAAGGAGACTGGCCCGGAGGCCACACCGCCGCCGGAAAGATGCTCGGCGGAGGAACGCAGGGTGCTCAGGTTCGTGCCGGTACCCGATCCCCACTTGAACAGCATGCCCTCGGTCTTGTTGAGCGTCAGGATCGAATCCATCGAATCCTGGACTGAGTTGATGAAGCAGGCTGAACACTGCGGACGCGTGTAGCCGACGATCCCGTAGGTAATCTTCCGCTGCGAGATATCCCAGTGGTAGTTCTTCGCCTGGCTCTCCGGCTCCACTCGCTCGCATCCGACATTGAAATTCACGGGGCTGTTAAAGGCCACGTACTGACCGATCAGAAGCTGCCGAAGCTCGTTCTTGAAGATCCGACCATCGGCGATGTCACGGAAGTAGCCATCGGCCGTACCCCAGCGCTCGATCGTATCAACGATGCGATCGACCAATTGGAAGAAGCTGAACTCGCGCTGCGGAGATCCCTTGGGACCGTGGAAGTACTTCGACGCGATGATGTTGACCGCCATCTGGGAGAAGCCTGGCGGAAAGCGAAGCCCCTTCTGCTCGAACACCGGTTCGCCGGCGCTGTTCGTAATCAATGCATCGCGCATCTCGTATTCGTCGGCCTGATGTGCAGCCTTCTCTCCGAGCATGGGCATGAAGTCCAGCCCAGTTTCCCGCGACGTCTTAGCCTGCGGATTTGCTTTCATGGTGGTTCCTTTCACGCGGTTGCCTTACAAGATGTGAGGCGTAGAGACACAGTAGCCCTAAGGCTGCCGTGTCGCACGATCACGAAAGTACAGTGGTCTTCTAAGACCCCTGCAATGGTGTGTTTTTGGCGATCTCGATGACTTTCGGATTCAGCAGGTACTCGCGCCGAAAGCAGTCCAGGATGACCTTCGTCTTGCCCTTCTTCTCCGGAGTCGGCTTCGCCAAGCTCTCCTCCGGATGGTCCATGCAGAAGACCGGGATCCCTGGAATGAGACTGGAGACAAACCAGCGTCCTTCATGGGTCTTGGAGATAGGATCTCCACCGAGCATGGCCTTGGCGGCCGCGAAGCCCAGAGTCATGATGCACTCGAGGTTAGGCATGGCTTGGATCAGGCGCAGCGTGCGTGGGTACCAGCAAGCTGCGATCTCATCCTGCAAGGGCATGCGCTGCACCATCGTGCCATCCTTCTCCTTCTTCTGAGGAGGCTGACACTGGATGATCGGCGTCACGAAGATGTCTGATTTCGTCGCGACATTCAAATACCGCACCCACTTCTCGAACTCCTGGCCGGACTTCCCAACCAGGGGGGAGCCGGCCATCATCTCTGTCGACCGCGGCGCGATATCCAACACCGCGATCTTGGCATTGATGTCCCCGCGGTACATCAATCCGCGGTTGTTCGGATGGAGCAAACTCAGCCGGCAGTTCTGGCAGGGCGCACTGGACCGAAGCTCGCGGACTACATCTGTCGCAGACTCGCGTTCTTCGGGCTGTGCCAACAGCAGGCTAAATTGCACGGTACACATCCTTCATGAAGCTGGCAGCATCAGCCTTGATCACATCACGTATACGCTGCTGCCAAATCCAGATGTACCAGCACATGACTCCCATCAGAACCAGGAGCCACAGGTTGGACTTCTTAGACTGATCCCACAGGAAGCTCATCGCTCGTCGATCGATCATGACCCCCCTCCAGCTCTGCCAGGATTTCGTCCTCTTCGTCATCCAGGACAGGGATCTCATCCTCGTCTTCGTTCCTGAGGTCATCGAGGAAGCTGGTGCCGTCCGCCACAGCAAGAACCTCTCCCACGGGCGCCGGCACAACGACGGCGACCTCGGCGGTCTCCTCATCCTTGGCTTCAAAGTTGCCACGGACGGTCATGACGACGTAGCGCGTATTGATCTCGTCGTTATGCTCGTCTGAAACGATCAGAGGGCTCATAGCGTTGCGCAGGCCCAGCATCAGGACCTCACTCTCCACGGAGGTGAGAACCTTTGCCAGGAACTTGCTGGACACGTAGACCACGGTGACGTCGTCGCTCTCCTTCAGCTTGCTATGGTCGGAGTAGGCCACATCGACCTTCTCGACGCAGTCTCCCTCTTCCGAAGCAGTCGAAAGGGTCAGGACCGAGCCACGCAGCGACAGTTTCACGCTGGGAGCTGCCTTCTCCACGAAGCCGGCGATCCGGCCGAGGGTCGAAACCAGCACGCTACGTGTGATCAGAACCTCCCGCTGCGGCTGGAATCCAGGCTGAGAGAAGATCGTCTCGATGGCTGGCATCTTCACGTCACATACGTTGGCACCATAGAAGAACCCAGGCGCGCGAAAGAACATCTCGCGGACCAGTCCATCTACAGGTTCCCCGGATATGACACGAACCTGAGCATCTGGTTTGAGGCTCAGGAACTTGCTCAGCGTCTCCAGGGACTCCTTCAGGATGACGCGATCGGTCGACTCGTGGTCGGTGCGGACCTCGACTCGGACGGCAATATACCCGTCAGTCGCGACGACCTTGTAGCCCTCGGGTGTGGACTTGAAGTCCAGCGCATCCACTGTGATGGCGCCGGAAGCATCCCGGTGTGCACACCAGGCTGCCCGCTTCACGACACCACGCAGAAGCGCGGCGTCATAGATCGACCCACTGGTGGAATCGACAGGAAGGAGATTGAGATTGGTGCTCAACTGTTGCTGACCATCCAGTATGGCCAGGGTGAAGCGGGAGCCGGCGCATACACCGCACAGCCGGTTCAGCTTCGTCGAGTAGGCCAGTGTGACCAGCTCGCTATTCTTCTGCCCGCGCAGTCCGGAGAGAAGCTGCTCTCCCCTGACAACCTGCGATCCTGCTTCCAGCACAGTGGCCGGAATGGTAAAGAGAGCCTTCGATCCTGGCTTCATGCTGAATACTTCCAGCTTGCCGCCGGTATCGGTCTGAGATGCCTTGAGATACAAGCCCTGATAGATCGGGAGGACCGTGTCCGTTGTTACCTGGGCGTGTGCAACCGCATCACGCAGTGATCCAACTTCGACAGAGAATTTCAATGACTTACCTCGTCAGATACAGATACAGATACAGATAGGGCGGATCGCTCCGCCCTATCCTTGGGTTGTGGAACCGATTACGCTGCTGCACGCGAAGCCTTGGCCTTCGTCTCCGCTGCACGCGCCGCTTGGCAGTGTGCGCAGAGATTGAGCTTGTACTTGGCCTGCGACTGCTTGACCAGATCGGCCGCATCGTAGACCTTCTCGATGAGCTCGTCGCTGTCCTTGCTCTTTTTCACCTTGATCCGGTAGGTCTTGATCACGGCATCCTTTGGATCCTTGCCAGGAACCAGGAGACAGTCCTCGCAATTCGGAGGATTGGCAACCGTTCCCTGAGCCGTGGCGACCGCCGCGGCAGTTGCCGCGGCCTTCTGATCCTTCGGGTTTGCCTTGGCCGCGGCAGTTGCGGCGGCCTTCTCGGCTGCCTCATGCGCTGCTGAGACTGCCTCGCCTTCGCCCTTGTAGACGTCGGCGCCGATGCCGAAGTGGCTGGCAGCGATCTTGCCAAGAGCATCCGAGACGGCGCCCTTGTAGGAATCGCCGAGATCGATGTTCTGGTTGCCGCCGTAAGCCTCGCCGTAGAACCAGGGATAGTCGACCAGGGTCAGAATGACCTTGACGACGACCCGCGTCGGTTCTTTCTCCGCCTTCGGATCGTTACGCTCCACGACCTCGGCCTTGGTGAACCAGCGACCCTCCCCGAAGGCCTCGTTCAGACGCTCGGTGACGAAGATGGTCTTGATGCTGCTCAGACCCTTGGGTGCCTGTTTGATCGCCTTCACGGGAAGGGGACGCTTGCAGATCGCAACGACGTCGGCAGGTATGCTGTCCTTCGCCTTCGCGCGCGTCACACGCGTCGCTGCCGGAACTGCCGCTTCGACAGTTGCGATTTCGGCCGCGGCAGTATCTCCGACCAAAACGGGTGTTCCTGGTACTGCTTCGGTTTGTGTGGTTTCCATGGTTAGTAGTCACTTCCTATGTAGTTGAAGAACACGCCTACATGGCGTTTTGAACCCTCGACCCAACCGAGTTCCGGCTTATTGGCCGGCGATCCACACTCGCAGTCGATGGTGGAGACTGTGTGGCTGCGAACGATCTTCTCGGTCACCTTGGCACAGTCCGGATTGGTGCAAACAAAGTCGAAAACCGGCATCTAAAACCCTCCTTGGGTACACCTCAGTCTTCCTGAAGTGGGGTAGTGAACCAAACGCTTCCTCTGCGGAACTTTGCGGATGGTTGGAGCATCGGCATCTGGGAGATGCTCTCGCTGGATCACGTAGATCGTCAGTTCCAGACGATTGAAGACGCCGAGGCGATCGAATATCTCCCGCAAGTAGTTCTTGGTCACCGACTCTTGAATCCCGAGCCGCTGACCGATCTCTTTGTTGGTGAGACCCTGCGGGACCAGGAGAGCTACATCGCGCTGGCGCGGAGTGAGTTTAGAGTGAAGCATCGGTCTGGTCCCTCCTTGTCATCCGGAGCAACTTGGTGGCGAGCGTCACACGACTGGATACGTGAAACTTCCCGAAGATGTGACTCACGTGGGACTTTACGGTCCTGGGTGTGATCCCCAGCTCTTTGCCGATGTCGGAGTTGGAAGCGCCAAGCATAACCAACCTGGCAACCGCATCCTCCCGGATGGTGAGCAATTCCAGTGGAGCTACCTTGGCGATGGTCACGTCCTCGAACACATCCGAGTCGGACTGAACCGTATAGCTGGCGTGTGATGTACTCTGTGCCTTCTGGGCCTTAGGCCAGGAAAGCTGCTTCTGGTACTGAGTCTGCTTCTACCTTCGTGCTCCACTTGACCTCGAACAACGACACATGGCCCCTTACAGACCAGATGTCGCTCTGGCCGGGCGGCAAGAGAATCTGATTATTGGATCGGAGGAATTCCCCGAGGTATGGCGCACGCGGCGCAGTGAACTTCATTAGGACCGAGCCAGTAGATCTGGGCCTCGATCCCCTTGAATCCTTCTGGAACTACACGCTGATCCCCGTGCTCGTCGGCATCGACGAACTCACCCTTGCACTGGAAACAACTCCATGATTTCCAGGGATATGGATCTTCAGGGTCATATTCTGGGTACGGCGAGTCATCAAAGTCCCCATCGAACTCGGGGAGAGCGTCGTCGCCAAGGCGACCGACACGTTCAATCAAACTTCCACATCCTGCGTGCCCTTGGGCCATTCCATCCCTCCGATCTGTGGAGAATCTCGTACAGGTCCATCCAGAACTGCGCCTTCGCGTGCGAGGCGCTCCTCGAGCTTCTGCGACACCTCAAGAACGTAAGCCTTGAGGATGTCTGGATTCTTGAGCAGCGAATCCAGGTTGCAGTTGTAGGTCATCTGTTCCCGGCAGTCTGTGTCATTGGGTGGACAGATAGAGACCGTAACGGCGTACCGATTGAAGAAGCTCATCCTTCCCCGGCCACCAGCTTCGCATCCTTCGACTCGGCCGCGAACGCTTCCTCAACCTTGGCTGAACTTCCCACCGGGATGGTGTAGATGCGGCTGAACTTCGGCGTTCCGATCTGCTTCTTGATCCGGTCAATCGCCAAGGAAGCCCAGTGCCCGATCTCGACGGCCAGGGCACCCTGGAATATGGGAACCCTGATCTCCTTGCCCTTGCGCATATAGGTCATCGATGGCAGCCGCCAGCCGATGGTCTTGTCGGGCGCCAGGATGGCATCGATGCAACTGATCGCATTGGCGGTGTCCGGGCCGAAGCACAGATCCGCAGTGGCAAACACCCCGGACTCCTTGTATTCCACTGCTGACGGCGCTGTCGTGATCACAATATGTGTCACCCCGTACAGCAACCTTTTCGTCGACATTCAATTCTCCTAAGCAGTCATCTGGGCCGCTGCCGGAATGGCAGGGGCGCTGTGTTGTGGTCGCTTCATGGACTGTTTGACCCGGTTCCCGAGGAAGCTGTTCCGCCGCTGGGTGTCGCACGCCTTCACCGCCATCGCCAAGGCTCGCTTGGAGGTGATGAAGAGGCACATACGCTTCGCGCGCGTCAGGGCGGTGTATACCAGGTTCCGCTGGAGCATGGTGTAGTGCTGGCCCAACAGGATCACGATGCAGACTGGCAGTTCACTTCCCTGCAACTTGTGGACGGTGCAGGCGAACGACAGCTGGAGCTCGCGCAGCTTCTCATGTGGGTACATGATCGTCTGCTCGTCGAACGCGATACGGACCGCGTCCTGCTCCTCATCGTTTGCCTGGATCACCCCGCTGTCGCCATTGAAGATCCCGAGCTGGTAGTTGTTCTTCATCTGCATGACACGGTCACCGACATAGAACCGCTTGCCTTCGACATAGAACTCCACACCCTCTGGGTTCAGCACGTCATGGAGGATCTCGTTCAGCTTCTCCGTGCCGGCAGTTCCCTTCTTCATCGGCGCCATGACCTGAATGTCGGTCAGGGCGTTGACTCCGTAGCGCTCCGGGATGTACTCAGCCAGGAACCGCAACCTCTCGTAGATCCACTCCACGTCATCCGTCATCCGGCCGGTCGATGGAGACTTGACCTGCGGGACGTACATGACGAAGTTGTCGGCCTCCATGTTTCCCTTCGCTGGGAACTCGGGGAGCACACCGTGGATGATCTTGTGAGCGTTGCGGATGATGAGCGAACCCTGGGCCTGGCGGAAGATCTGGTCAAGCCGGGTCACGGAGACACAGCCTGAATCGATCAAATCGCGCAGGACCATGCCGGGCCCGACCGAAGGGAGCTGGTCGACGTCACCGATCATGACTACGTGGCAGCCATCGGGAACTGCCTCCATAACCCGGTAGGTCAAGTCGGTGTCTCCCATGGACCACTCATCCAGGATCAGAGCATTGCAACTTAGAGGATCGTGCCGGTCATGCACCCACCGGCCATTCTCATAGCCAAGAAGACGGTGAACCGTCGACGCCGGCTGTCCAGTCAACTCCTGCATGCGCTTGGCGGCGCGGCCGGTCGGAGCGGCCATATCCACCGTCCAGCCCAACTTGGTCATGCAGTAGAGGATCACGCGGGTCACGGTAGATTTTCCAACACCGGGACCGCCAGTGATGATAGAGAAAGAGTTCATCATGGCCGCGATGACGGCCCGCTGCTGCTTGTCGCTCAGGGTGATGTCCAGAGCTTTCTCGCCATCGGCGATGAGCTTGATGATCTCCGACGACGGGCGCGCAGGAACCGCGAGCAGCTCAACTATCCGCTTCGCCAGAGCCTCTTCCTGATAGTGCAACCGCGGCATGTAGTTGAGAATGACCTGGTTGCCATCGACGATCTGGACCTCTTCAATCACCTCTTCACGGTCCACGACCTCCCGCAAAGCTGCATCGACGATATCCAGGTCGAGGGCCTCGGTGTGCAACGTCCCGTCCCCACCTTCCAAGGCATCCTCTGCCGCCGTGATGCGCCGGCCGGCCAACTCGCTGACCGCTTCCAGGAGTTCGCCGCGGTAGAGGAAGACGTGACCCTTATTGGTGGCCTCCTCCAGCGCGTACATGAAAGCAGCTTCCGTCCGTTCAGGAGACGTATCTGCCCAACCCATCTTCTGGGCCATCTCATCGGCCTTGGTGAATCCGATCCCGCCAACCTTGGTGAGCTGGTAGGGATTCTTGGTGATGATCTGCGGGCTGTTCGCCCCCAACTCGTTGTAGATTCTCTTCGCCCAGCTCCTGCCATTGATGCTGTGGCCCTCAAGCAGGATCATGATCGGCCGAAGGTGGCGATCCGTATTCCAGGCCGCGTCGATGCGCATGATGAGAGCGTCGTCCAGACCCATCTCACGCAAGCGGGATGGGCAATACTCGAGGACGTGCCACAGTTCGTGGCCGAAGTGCTTGACAATCTTGGCTGCAAGAGCCGGCCCGCATCCACGAACCCGTGCCGAGGAAGCGAGGTATCGTTCAAGTCCTTCCAGCGTCTGGGGGAGCTCTACCGCTGCCTCTTTGACCACAAACTGACGGCCATACTTCTCGTGCGTCTGCCACTCCCCCTGGAGTTCCAGTATCTCGTTCTTGTCGGACTCTGGAATGTTGCCAGCGGCTCGAAAGGTGGTCTCACCGAACAAGTCGGTCAGTTCCTTGAACTTCATCTCGCAGACTTTCCAGTCGCCGCGTTCGCTCTTGTGGTGAACTCTCACCAGCAGCGCCTGAATCGTTTCCATCGTTCCCTCACTGTGGGTAAGGCCACACTATAACCTTACTGTCGGTAAGGTCACAAGGTAATAATTACCCTGTGACCGTGTAATTGGTTCACTGTACCTGCACCTTTTGTTGTATGGTGCTACAGGTTTACGAGAAGTTCCGGACGATGCGCCGCGAGCCAACGGCGCGCGGCGATCTCATCCACATAGACCTCGAAGCCGGTCTTCAGCTTGCGGGAGTGCTCCAGAACCTGCTCAACCTGGAAATCGCGCGACTCCATGAACTGGGCCACCTGGTCGGCCGGCAGAGAACCACCCCAACCTGAATGCGCGAGATCACGGATCTCGTCTTCAGATGCCTGACCCAGCCAGCGATTGGTGTGGAAGGCTGTCTCACAGACCTTATCGTCAGAGATGATGCGGGCTGTCACGACTGGCATGCTCTGCTTCTCACGGAGCTTATCCGCGGCATCGCCATCCTCGACGTCGTTCTCCTCGTCTATATCAGCAGCGGTCAATCCGACCGGGTTCAGGTATACGGTGCAGTACTCCACACCGGCAGTCTTTTCATCGACGGCCCCAGGTCCTTCGATCTGGAACTCAGAACCCCTGTCCAACAGAAACTCATTGGCGAACCCTACTGCCTGTTCGGTGGTCTCGCCATTGACGCGCAGGCACATCCCGATCTTTCCGCTTGTCGAGTTGCCGACATCAAAGTGGTACGATTTCATAGATTTATCCCCCAAACTTGAAGTTTGTTCTTGACAGATGGTAAGGCGACTGATAAAAACCAGTTATTGCTACAAAATGGTGACAGATTATGCACGCTACCAGACAGAAGCTACGGCTTCTAAAGGACTTAGTCAAGAGCCAGCGAACGACCCTCAACCTTACTCAGCGTGATGTTGCCCGCGCCATGGGAATGAGTTCGGTCGACTACATTGGAATGGTGGAATCCGGGATCCGCCGGCTCGACTTCGAGCGCCTGCCGGCGATTGCCCAGGTCCTTCATCTCGACCTTGATCTCATCACTGAGATGACCTTCCGTGAACTGTACGGCAAGCCTGAGACCCAGTGGCTCGTAGATCTCATCTACGGGTATGACCGTCCTCTGGCCAAGAAGATTGCCCAGCTGACCCTGGCATTCCAGACCGATGTCCGGGATGTGGTCGATCTCCTCCTCGCCAAACAAGAAGCATCCGTCATGCAGCGGGCTGGCTAAAACTTCTCAATCTGAATACTGACGGTCTTGTGTCGGATCCCGAACTGCTTGCAGGCGGCGGGATCCGATTCCCTGCACTTGCGCGCGAAGGCCCAGGCCTCGCCGCGCTTCTCGAAGATTGCGAAGCAACGCGTGTGGCTGAACTTGCACATCTGCCACGGGCGGTGGTGATCCATCCACAGGACGGCATAGGCTTTGATCTTCTTCATGCCGCCTTCCTGGTCTCGAGCACCTTACGGATGCTCATCACGCAAATACCGATCGGCAGGCCAAACCTTCCCTCTTCGGTAATGTAGGTCACCTCAACCTCCAATGACCGGCCGGTGTACGACTTGATGGCCGGACGATACTCGCGCAGGTGGAGAATGTCGCCGACCATGAACGGGCGATCGAGAATACGAACCTCATGGGTCTTGACACCAGAGAGGACCTCTTCAAATCCCTCCGGCCAGGTCTTCAGCTCGTGGATCATTTCGGCGGACCAGACGGACCCTTCGGTCCGATCGGATCTGGACCCGGACCAACGTGTCCTCGTGCAGCCGGTGTGATGTCCAGGTAAACCTTGTACCAGTCGGTCGAGATAGAGTGCTGCGCATCGGCGAGCGGCATAGGGTTGTCCTTGGCACAGACAGCCCGATGGAGTGCATTCTCGACGACATCCTTCTCCTTGGCGCCAGGCTTTGGGAAATACGGTTGGGGCCAGAGATTCTTCTCGTCATTCGTGCCGCCAAGTTCGAGCGAGATCAGATGGTCGATCTCGTACTTCTTCCCGGTGCAGTCGACACGCGCGATACCGTATTCGGCGCATACCTTCTGCTTCATGCTCTCGGGGACGTTCCGGACAGTCCCGGTGTGGAAGTTCGGATCGCACAGCTGCTTCACCGTCATTGTCCCAGTGGCGCCCGGCGTCACCTTCAGGTTATTCAGCACCGCCGGCCCGGAATGACGGTAGACGGCAGGTTGCAGCGGAGTTGTCAGTGCCTTCGTGGTAGCTGCGATCTGCGCGCGCGCCGCGGTAGTCTGTGGATCTTCCTGTTGGGCCAGAAGGCAGATCGGGAAAGCAACTGTCATCAGAAGTACGAGGATCAGTTTGATGCTCTTCATGGTGCTCCTATCGTTTCTTCGGCAGAAATGCCATCTTGTCCATCGCCGCCATCCAGGCCACCACTTCGGCGTCAGACCACAGCGTATCGAGTGCATGCTTGTCGACGATGTGGCCGGTCGCCCCAGTCAGTTCCTGCATGTGGGTGATGATCGATCCCAGCTTGACCAGAAGACTTGCACTGGGATGTAACGGTGACGGAATGCCGCTTTTCACTGTGATGTCGTCCATATACTTCCCTTTCGGTTCTAGAATCACTGAAGGAGTCCAGTATGTCGAGACCTATCTCCTGGTTGCTATACCTGGGCCAGATCATAAAGACCGTCCGGAACTCCAAGCGCACGAACTATGAACGCCTGGATGATTACGACCAGCTCCTCAAGGAGCTCGACGGTCTCCAGCAGACTAAAGCTTCCGTCTGACCCGCCGGCCAGTACCATCTAACTTCTCTGGAGCCTTCTCGACCATCGTCGAGATGGCCCGCTTCTTACCAATCCCCTCGCTGACCGGATCCGCCGGCTCCCCGACGACAGCAGCGATTTCCTCAATCTTAGGAGACGATACTTCGGGGTCCGAACCGGTGTAGAACTGGTCCTTGATCTTGGTTGCCGTCCGATCCGCCATGCGCAGCCATTGGTAGACATTCGAAATGGCCTGGCAGCAGCGGCATTTCTTGGTCGGAGCTTCTTCTGCCGGCGTGAAGGCCGGGTGAGCTTGGCAGCTTAGAGCCACACTCACAGTTTGTTCGAACATTCTTTGCTCCTTCTCTCAAAACAGTAGACCTGCCGCCAGAAGGCCGACAGGTCTCGTTGGGTCAATGTACTGATGTTCCCCGGCCGCTACGTGTTCTGCCATCATCTGGGACAAGTCCTTGTCGCTCTTTACTTTCGGCATTGCGGTCTCCAAATGCGTGCCGAAGCACGGTGTCCTTTCGGCAAGGCTGTGTAGGACAGCCGTCTCGTCAGCGTTAGCCGCGGACGACAGCGCCGTGTCTGCTGATGGCTAAACCGGGCGCCCATTGCGGGCTTTTTCCCGGCCCTTCTGCTGCCATTCCTGACCGGCGCGAACACTTGGACGATATGCTCGGAATAGCCGACCTTGTAGGCTGGTGGAATGGTGATTACCACTGATCTTGTGGAGGCTTTCCTCAAATGCCCCACTAAATGCTTCCTCCGGTCGCTCGGCGAGACTGGAGTGGGGAACACATACGCCGATTGGGTCCGTGCGCAAAGCACTGCCTACCAGCGCGAGGGGAGCACACGTTTGAAGGGAGGAGCAAACGGTGAGTGCGTTACCGGCCCGCTCGATAGAATACAGTTGAAATCCGCAACTTGGCGCATGGCCACAGAGAGCAAGGTGTGCGCTCAAGATCTCGCGTGTACCCTTCACGCCGTCGAACGAGTGCCAAGCGACAATCCAGGCACAGGTGCCCAGTTTATCCCGACTCGATTCATCTTCACCAACAAACTTGGCCGGTACGACAAGCTATTGTTGGCATTCGATGCACTCGTGTTGTCCAAAGCGCTGGGTCTAGAGGTGGTTCTCGGCAAGATTACTCACGGCGAGGACTTCGTAACTCTCAAAGTGAAGACCTCCGTACTGGAAAGCGAGGTGAGAGGCATTGCCGGGAAGATTGCTGCGTTAATTTCTGACAAAAAGCCACCAGACCTCGTTCTGAACCGACATTGCCCCGAGTGCGAGTTTCGTGACGGTTGCAGGCAGAAGGCAGTTGAAACAGATGACCTCAGCTTGCTGGCTGGCATCTCGGAAGACGAACGGAACCGGCACCGCAGCAAGGGGATCTTCACCGTTGCGCAGCTCTCCTACACTTTTCGCCCGCGCAGAACGCCAAAGCGGGCGAAGAAACCGGCGAGGCCGCGCTACCCCGCTCTGCAGGCGCTCGCGATTCGGGAGAACACCGTCTTCGTGCACGGGAGCCCGCGCTTACCCGACTCCAAGACCCAGGTGTATCTGGACATCGAAGGACTGCCGGACAACGAGTCGTACTATCTGCTCGGCGCGTTAATTGTCACGGAGGGGCAAGAAGCCTTCCACTCGTTCTGGGCGTCGGATGCCTCACAGGAGCCCGGAATATTTGCTCAGTTCGCGGAAGCAGTCGCCAATTTGCCTGATTTCCGAGTCCTGCATTTCGGAGACTACGAAACCGTCGCCCTCAAGCGAATGAAGGCGAAATTACCGGAAAGCCTTCATCCTAGAATCGATGCGATCCTTGAGCGCGCCACGAATGTGCTATCGGTTATCCATCCTCACATCTATTTTCCGACCTACTCAAACGGTCTGAAAGATATCGGGCGTTTTCTTGGGTTCGAGCGCGCAGACGTAGATGCCACCGGACTGCAAAGCATAATTTGGCGGAAGACCTGGAACGTAAATCGAGCACCAGGCATTAAAGCCCTCCTGCTTCGATATAACGAGGATGACTGCCGCACATTGAAGCAGATATTTGAACTCGAAATGCCACTTCCTTGCTCAGCTTCTGTTGCCGCTCGATCTCCGGCATGAGCAGTTCCTCGCAGTCGTCCGCACTATGCACATTGCCCGGCCGCAGCTTGGCGGCCAGACAGTCGCCCTCGCGGTTGAACAGCAGCAGCGGGTGAAAGCAGGTCGATTCGAAATGCCCGTTGTAGGCGCTCTGTTCTTGCGCACCGTACACCGGAATCT